>ENA-ORSB01000665-ORSB01000665.1-human-gut-metagenome-genome-assembly--contig:-NODE-665-length-37998-cov-12.558522_pt1 | contig 37998 bp, 33 predicted proteins | sample MGYA00242180_ERZ509144 | MGnify/ENA primary metagenome ERZ509144 (study PRJEB26280, sample SAMEA2338661) | human gut metagenome | biome: human gut; feature: human-associated habitat; material: faeces...
CCGCCAGTCCTGCGCCAGCAGAGCGCGGATAGCGGGATTGCCCTCCTCCTCTGTTCTGCGCCGATAATAGAGCCGGTTATCCTGATAAGACTCCTTAGAGTCTAACGCCAGCAGCTCCATCTCTGCCGAGGTCTTCAGCCCATTCAGCAGTGCTGTCACCCTCGTGCGGACACCCGACTCCGGCAGCACATTCAGGTTCGTGGGCTGCACAAGGTAAAAGGTCAACTCACCGCCTGCCGTCAGCACGCTGCTGTCCGTCACGCGCTCAATGCCCACCAGCTGCTGCGTGGACTTCTTCTTTCTCATACTCGTTCCCTCCACTCATAGTATTGCTGCCCGAAAAAGAAGAACGCTGCGGCGTAGCGCAGAAAGTCCAGCATGCTGACGCCGCCGTGCCGAATGCAGAGAAAGGCCAGTGCCGCTGAGACCACCAATGGGATCACGGTGCCGGCCTGCGTCAGTGCCAATACCGACAGCAATAGACCGACGCCGATGAATGCCACGTCCCGCAGCGTCCACAGCCACAGCATTGGGCGAGCTGTCAGATTTTCCGGGTATAGGTACATAGTTCTCCTCCAAAAAGTGAAGCCGCAGGCGCACGCCTGCGGCTCTGCATGTTGTTATTCCGCATCCACTGCGTCGTTCAGCTCCCGCTCGATGAGGCCGAGAATGAAGTCCTTCTGCTTCAAGCCGTGTTTGGCGAGGTAATCCTTCAGCCGGTCAAAGAGCTCCTCCGGTACCTGAAAGGCGATGGTGCGATTGGTATTGCCCATGTTTTTTGCTCCTCCTTCAAAGTGTTCTTTGAGTATATCCGTGATGTAGTCTGCCAGCGTCTGTCCACGCTGCTCCTGTTCCGCCCGAAGCCGCTGGTGCAGCGACAGCGGAATGGGCGCGCAGAGGTTTTTCTTTTCCTCCATGATGTACTCCTTTCCGCCTCCTGCGAGGCAAGCAAAGCATAGCCGAAGTACGGTTGCAAAGCTATTGACAAGTACAACGAAGAAGCGGGCGCAAAGCAAGCGGAATGGACAAGTTTATCCATATCTCTCGCTCTCCTGTATAGCGTCAACCATGCACTTCATCACGAAGTCCACACAGGGGATGGCCACGCTGTTGCCCAGCGCCTTATATCGTGCGCTGTCAGACGCGCCGGGGATGTCCGTCCAGCCGTCGGGGAAGCCCTGCAATCTCTCACATTCCAGGGGCGTCAGGCGGCGGATGAGCAGGATGGGCAGATCCTCATAGCGCCATTTTTTGAAGCGTTCGTCATAGCCGCCCGCGTCCAGCGGGGATACCAGGTGCCCCACGCACCAGGAAACGATCAGGCCGCTGCCCTCATAAAAGCCATCGGCCCTGGATGAAGCACCCAGGGCCGACGCGATAGATTTTGCCACACTCGGTTTTTCTGCGATAATCAGTTTACTCATTCTTTTCCTCCGTTTCCTCGTCCTCGGTCAGATATTCTTCTTCATCCTCCAGGTCGAAATCATCCAGATCAGCGGGAACTTTCTTGCCCTGCTTCGGTTTCAGCACCAGGAAATAGACTGCCGCGCCGCCTCCGGCTGCAAGGATCAGCAGCACCGCCAGGATTGCCCCGGCATTGCTTTTCTTTTCAGGTTCCGGATTCTCCGATTCGGTGGGCTCCGCAGTTTTCTGTTCTGTGCCAACACATTCACTAAGGTTTTTTACGCAGACCGGGCAAGCGGTATTGACCGCTCCGGCCTGGCACTTTTCCGTACAGGTGCAGACAATAGGTGTTTCCGCCTTTTCTCCATCCTCCGTGAGCGCCATGAGATCGGCTTCATCCACCTGGTTCAGAAAATGCACGGTTTCCTCGCCCTCGTCATCACGGTCGATAATGAGATAGAACACATTGCCGTTCTTCGTTTCCACTGTGATAAACTGTTTGCCACTGGTGGTAGGGCTGCCGATATCGTCGATCAGCGAAAGGTTCCCGTCCGGCGTCAGGGCGGCACCGCCATTCAGACCGCCGCCCAGCATCCCCAGCAGATTTTCCAGCGTTTCCGCGTCCAGAGAGAAAGAACCTTCCCCGGAGCCAGCCTCGCCGTCACTTACCGTCATGTAGCCGGAATAGACATAGCCGACTTTCTCCGGCAGGATGACCTTCAGCCAGTCGCCGTCCGTGCCGATCACCTTCACGGTCGTTCCGTTGGGAAGCTGGGTGAAGGCGGTGTAGTCCATTCCCGCACCCGTGCGGACATTCAAATTGCCGCCGCCCGTGGTGACGGTGCCGGTCTGCCCGGAGTCATTTTCGCCGGAACTGAACTGGATACCATCCTCGGTGACGGATACCGTGACCTGGCTGCCTGCCAGAGCGGAAAGCAGATCAGAGACATCACCGGCCGTTTCCTGTTCAGCCACGGACTCCGTGCTTTCCTCGCCGCCGCTGGCAAAGGCGGTGACAGAAAAAGCGGCAGTGCTGAGCACCACCGCCAAAAGAGCCGATACCATTTTTGTCATAAAGTTATGCTTCATCCTCGTATCCCTCCGTTTCCTCATTCTCGGTGTTGCCCTCCTGCAGCATACCTTCCGGCAGGGAGATCATACCGCTGGCATAGGCTTTCAGGAAGGCGGTCAGTTCCTTGTTGTCCATCTTCACGGCTTTCACCATGCGGACGATTTCCAGATTTTCTTCCTCCGCAAGCTGAGCCTCCAGCGCACGAAGGCGTTTCTGCTGCTCCGTGATCTTTTCTTTGGTTTTCGCAATGTCATTGCGGATCTTCTGTGTCGTTGCCATAAATCAAATTACCTCCATATCGTTTTTTAGTTGTAGGGCGGTCGCCCGAAAGCGTAAAAGTGGGATTGCCAGTAGCTTGTGTTGATATCTGCATACTGAATGGGGTCGCCGCAATGCAGCATTTTTCCGCCGCCCACATAGATACCCACATGGGAAACGCCCGGTGTATCGTAAGTGCCGACGAAAAAGATCAGGTCGCCGGGTCTTGCGTTGGCAGAGGATACCGGGGTGGAAATATTGTAGAGCCCCTGGGCTCCCAGCCTGCCCGTATTGCAGACGCCGCTTTGCGTCAGCACCCAGGACACGAAGCCGGAGCAATCAAAAGAAGTGTTTGGATTGCTGCCGCCCCAGACATAAGGATAGCCGATGTACTTCTCCGCCTCGGTAATGAGCGCCGCAAAGGTTTCATCTTCCAGTGCGGAAGGCGGGATATCATAGGTGGTGGGTGGTTTGGTGTACTTGTCTACATAGCCGGAGCCGGGGAACAAATCTTCCCGGTTTCCCAGCGTTGCCATATAGACCGCATACAAGGAAAGTGTTTCTTCGTCCATGATGTAGACCGGCACATGGGAAAGGTCGAAGTTTTCCAGCTTCACATTGCAGATATAGTAGTTATACGGTACTTCCACGTCATAGTCATTTCCCTCGCTGTCTGTCTGTGTTTCCGTCCGATAGCGCACCTCCACTCCCACGGTCTGCGTCAGAATGTACTGTTTTTCAAAGAGCATTTGCAGCTCCGCCTGAACCTCGTCGATGGTGAACACCCCTTCATGGAACGCCGTGAGAATGGAGATCAGCACATAAGGGTCATGCTCGATCTCGTCCAGGTCAAAACGGTATTCGTCATATCCGGGGTGCAGAGCTTCATAGTGATCCAGTTCATATTGAAGTTCCTGCTCCAACTCGCAGTAGGCCGCCTCCGCAGCCAGCATATCCGCATCCTCGGAGAGATAAGAGGAAGTAAATACGCTACCTATGCCGGAGCCCGCCATCATGGAACAGGAAGATACCCCGCCAAACAGCAGGGCAACACAGGCGCCAATGCCGATCACCAGCAGCACCGTCCGGCTATGGTGCTTGATGTAGAGGAATGTTTCCTTGAAGGCGTCCTTTGCTTTCTGCGCCGCACTTTTCGCCGTGGCCGCTGTGTTCTTTGCGGTTTTCTCTGCCTGCCGCAGCTCCTTTGCATAGTTCCGCTTGATCCGCTGTTTCTGCAGAAAGCGGGATACCGGGTTAGAAGCTGCCAATGCAGGATCATCATGCAGTGCCTTTTGGTAAAGGTAGTCGGCGTTTGCCTTAAAAGAAGCCTGCTCTGCCTTCGCCGCGTCACGCCAGGGCTTTGTGCGGTGATGGTGGACGGCGGCGCGGACTTTGCCTTTTCCGTAGGCAAGCCCGCGTTCCGTCAACACCTCGCCTTTGTGTCCGGCCTCAACACCCACATTTTCCTGCTCTACTTCATGCACCTTCGCATGGGCGGCGTGGACGATCTCATGGACCGGTCGGGAAAGCGGATTGTGCCGCAGGCGTCCATTGGGGCGTTTCTCCACTTCTTCAAAGTGAAGCTGCGTTTTGCCTTTTCCGGCTGTCTCGTCAAAAACACGCTCGGTACGGAGAACTTTCTTTGTGGGGATAGCGGCCTTTGCCGCGTCCAGCCTGTCCGCCGCACGGTCGGAACGGTCGATGTACTTTCCAAGTGCGGGATCGGCACGTTCTTCCTCGGTAAATTGCAGGCGGGAGGACGGGCGCTGCCTTGCGGCAGAACCATCCCGCACCGCCTGGGTGTCAGCCTTTTCCGCCTTTCGTGCGCTTTTCTTCTCATGGTGTTCCGCCGCACGCAGGGCAAGATCAGCCGCAGCGCCAGCGGATTCTTCCGAAGAAGCGGACAGTTCCGTTTCCGGCTCCCGGCTGCTGATATGTTCCACCTCTCCCGTGGCAAGGTTTTCCGATACCGCACCGTCACGGGTCATTTTCTGCGTGATCTTATCGGTCGCTTTCAGTTCCCTCATAGGCAGTCACCTTCCTTTCCATAAGGGCAAAAGTCGCCGCAGGTACCATTCTCGATCATGGCGATATAGCGGAAAATGGGATAGGCCTGGGGCGGGCAGACCGCATTTCCCAATGTTTTTAGCCGCAGCGCCCGGTCATCCATGCGCTCGGTCATGCGTGGGATTCCTTCCGGTTCGGCGGCCCAGAGGATACGTCCGTCCATCCTTTCGGGAAGCCCATGAGCCATTCCACCCAATCCGGGTTCAGCGCCGCCGTTTCGGACACCGGCCGTTCCTGGGAGATGATCTGCGCCGACAGGTTCCCGTCCTTCTTCGCCGGATTGAAGGCCGACGGCTTCAAGGTCGAGCGGAAACCGTCCGACGCCACCGGGGTCAGATAGAATACCGCCGCCGACAGGCTGAGGCTCCAGATCGCCCCGTTTCGGTTCCTCTTGCGGAATATCCCATTGTCCGACAGGAACACATCCAGGCTTGCCGCGTCCCTGGCGGTGTTGTTGTCGGAGGCAAGGGGTGTGGGAAACATCAGCCGCGACGATAAAAGTTCGCTGGCGCTCATGCCATGCGCCGACGCCGCAAGCCGGAAATACGAATGGGAGAACAGCGTATCCCGCTTTTGCCAGGTCAAAGATCGTTTTGTCGAGCCCCATATTGATGAAGCCAGCAACATTTTCCCCAAGCACCCAACGGGGCCGCAGCTCGGTAATAACGCGGCACATTTCCGGCCACAGGTAGCGTTCATCCGCAAAGCCCTTCCGTTTTCCGGCGGTGGAGAAGGGCTGACAGGGAAAGCCGCCTGAGATAACGGTAACTGTTTCAAGTCCTGTTTTTTCAAAAAACGCCTCCTTCGTGAAAGTAGTAATATCCCGGAACCTGGGAACATCCGGCCATCGTGCGGAGAGGACGGAGTGCGGAAAATCCGCCCACTCGCACTGGCAGACGGTTTCAAACCCGGCAGCCTCCGCCGCCAGGTCCAGACCGCCAATGCCGGAAAACAGGCTCACATGGGTCAGTTTATTCATGGTCTTTCGGCGCACGGAACGGTTCGATCTCACTTTCCAGCTCCGCAAGGACCGCCTCCATATCCGCCGTGACCGCCTTGTTTCTGGCAATCAGCCGGTTCATCACATCAAAGAAGGTTTCGCCCTCCTGTTTTTCTTCCGTATGCAAATAGCGGGGATCATTCATGTTCGTTTTCTCCTTTCCCGGTTTCACCAAGTTTTGTCGTCATAATGCTGTAAAGTTCGTTGTCCTTCGGGAAGTCATCCACAAAAGGCAGGATCACATTGCCGAAGAAGATCAGCCCCTCGCCGGGGCCTGCGTTGCTGATATGCGCCGCCTGCTGGTTGGAGATATTCAGGCGCTCGCAGAGGATTTTCCTGTCTCCGCTGGCCTGGTTCAGAAGGTACACAAAATCGCTGTTTTCAAAGATGTTCTCGATCTCCGGGGAGGAAAGCAGGTCCTTAATGTTCTGCGTGATCCCCGTGGGGATACCGCCCCATTTGCGAAAGCGTTTCCAAATCTCCACGCTCCAGGTACCGACCTCGCCGCGCAGCAGAAGGTGGAACTCGTCCACGAAGTACCAGGTGGATTTGCCCTGATCCCGGTTTTGGGAAACACGGTTCCACACCTGATCCTGGATCACCAGCATACCCAGGCTTTTGAGCTGCTTTCCCAGCTCCTTGATATCGAAGCAGACAATGCGGTTGTTGATATCCACGTTGGTACGGTGGTTAAAAACATTCAGGCTGCCATGCACATACAGTTCCAGTGCCGCCGCGATCCGCTGTGCCTCCGGCTCCGGCTGCCGTTTGATCTCGTCATACAAATCTTCCAGCAGCGGCATATTCTCCGGGCGGGGGTCTGCGATATAGGGGCGGTACACGATCCGCACAGCACGGTCAATGACCGTTTTTTCCACCGGCTCCAGACCGTTCCGTCCGCCTGCCGCCAGTTCGCAGAACGACAGGATAAAGTCTGATTTCAGCGCCAGCGGGTTATCATCCTCGCTGTAATTGAGGTTGATATCCATAGGGTTCACATACTGCGTGCTGGTAGGCGAGATTTTGATGACCTGGCCTTCCAGACGGTTCACCAGCGGAAAATATTCCGCCTCCGGGTCGCAGATCAGGATATCGTCCTTTGTGTTCAGGAACACACCCACGATGGAACGCTTTGCGGAAAAGCTCTTGCCGCTGCCGGGCGTACCTAAGATCATGCCGTTGGGCGTTTTCAGCTTTTTGCGGTCAGCAAGGATCATGTTGCCGGAAGTGGCATTGAGCCCGTAGTAGAGAGCTTCGCCGCCGTGGAAAATCTCCTGTGTGGTGAAGGGAACGAACACCGCCACCGCCGAAGTGGTAAGTCCGCGCTGTATCTTAATGCGGTTGACACCCAGGGGCAGAGCCGACACGAAGCCGTCCTCCTGCTGAAAGTCCAGCCGCACCAGGGAGCAGTTATATTTCTGCGCCACGCTTGCCGCACGGAGAAGGTCATTCTCCAGCTTTTGCTTGCTGTCCGCAAAGTTCACCACCAGGAAGGTCATTAAGAACATTCGCTCATTTCTGCTTTGCAGGTCACGGAGGATATTCTTTGCCTCGCCTGCGTAGGTGGCAAGGTCAGTGGGGATGATATCCATATCGAAACCTTCCCGCACCGCCTTTTTCTGCGCGTCGATCTTCATACTGTCAATGTCAGTGATCTTCCGCTTGACCGTTTTGATCGCCTCGTTCTGGTCCATGCTGCGGATATGGAGGCTGACAAGCAGCCCGCTGTCCGTATCCAGCAGCTCGGTGAGCATACGGTCATCCATTTCCGGTGCGCTGATCTGCAGAAAGGACACGGCACAGAATTTATCCGCCATCGTGAACTTCCTTGCTTCACCGAAGCGGAAAGAAGAAGGTGCGATAAAATCCTGGATCGACAGGCCGGAAGGGGCAAGCCAGCTCCATTCAAAGGCAAACCGTTCCCCGTCCGGGTGCAGGATGCCGTGGAGCATTTCCAGCCACTCCTTGCCGCCAAGCTCCTTTGCCAGAGCACCCATGACCTTGAAATGGTTGAGGGCATCCATGACGATCCGGGAAAATCGTGCCCGTGCGGTTTTGCTGTCCCGTGCCTCGATGGTGAGGGTCAGGTACTTTGTTTTGATAAGACCGTTGTTGCCCCGTTCAAGCTGCTTGCGGAGCATTTGCGTGTAAAGCTCACGGATATGGTCGAAGTGATCTCCCTGCGCCGCGATCTCGATACGCTTCACAAAATCCTCCCGGTTCATGCGGCGGCTCACAAGGGAGAGCTGCATCCCGATAGAAGCGTCATGGGCGTTATACATATCGCAGAGGGCTTCAAAGATCGCCGTCTGGTCGTCAGGCTTTGCAAGCTGATAATTCACATCCTCGAACTCGATACACTTCGACCAGGTGTGGTCGTCCAGCTTGCACAGACCGTCCGGGTACATCTGGCGGAACGGTAAGGTGTCCTGTGCGGAATGTACCTTGCCGTCGCCTCTGGCGGTTTCCAGGATACGGCTGATCTCACGCTTTTCTGCGGCGGTCAGTTTTACCGCGGCTTTTGCCGCCTGTCGTGCCTGCGGCTCTGGCTTTCGCTTTCTGAACAATGGCTTTCACCTCCTTTTCCGCCTGGGCCTGCCGCTCCAGGGCTGCGTAGAAATTGTTTGTCTGGTAAGGCCGCTCTTTCGTCCGCAGGAACATACAGCGGATGACCTGTCCGGCCACCACCTCCAGGGGTTGACCATGCCGCTCATACATAGCAAGTAGAAAGAACGGGAGCATGACGATAATCATGCAGAACGCGGCGGCGCTGTTGCTGGCCGTGCGTCTGAGCAAAAAGAAAAGCGGTACTCCGATGAGTGCCGCCGCTCCGAAACATATAAGCTGCCGTTTGGTAAGTCCAAACAGCACTTTGGATTTTACTTTCGTCAAATCCTTTGGAATGGTTACATACGCCAATTTATCAAGCCTCCTTAATGCGCTCCGAACAGGCTCTTAGAGAGGCTGCCGGTCTTGAACAGGGCGAAGCACAGCAGGACCGTGTAGCCCATGCAGGCCCATATCGCGCCTGAGATATTTCCGTCCGTGGCGATACTCTGTACCAAAACAGAGTAGATTCCCACGCACACCATGATTAGAAATGCCTGGAACGCCAATGCAAACAGGGATTTCAAGTAGTTCTGTCCTGTATGGCTCCAATCCCGGTTCGTCATAGTGGCAAGCGGGATCGGTCCAACGGAAGTTGTCAAATACACCTCGATCATGCGGCCGTAGATGACAAGCATGATACAGATGGAAAGGGCGTTCATGGTAAGTCCCACAAAAAGGGACTGAAACCACAGCCCGAACAGTTCTCCCGTGCCCAGGGCTTCAAGCTGCGCCTCCATATCCGTGATGACGCTGCTGATATCAATGGAGGTATTCCCGATGATGACGCCTGCGCTGCTGTTCACAACGCTTTGCCCCACATCGAAGATACCCATGACGATATTCCATGTGTTCGTCACAATGAGAACGGCACAGAAGGTCTTGAAAATCCACTTGAAGAACATCCAGGTATCTACATCGTGCAGATTGTTTTTCTCTGTCACAAGCTGGATCAGCTCATAACACATTACGAATGTCAGGATAACCCCGGCGATTGGAACGATCACCGTTTCAGAGAGGTTTCGGATCATAGAAAAGACGCCGCTGTTCCATGCCAGCGGCGTCTGTCCCACTTCACCGGCGATCTCGCCTACTTTGGTATTGACCGTATCGAACATGCCCGACAGGTTTCCCGTGATCCCCTCGATGAGCAGCCCTCGGAGCCATTCATCGAGTTTGTCGAGTATGCAGCCCATAAGCGATCACCGCCGGACGATCAACCGAACAGGCAGGAGAGCAGAGGTACAAGGGTGATGCCGATGAGGGCGACACCGCCGCCGGCCATCAACTGTATCATGGCGAATTAGTTGTCAAGGGGTTTTTGCTTATAAAACCATTTATTCCTCATATCATACCAGTTATTCCGCTTATCTTGAAGAGGATCGACATTTCTGATATACTATAAGGGGATTTCCAGATGGCAGGTGAAAGGGGGGCAAACGATTTGTTTGAATATATTCGTCAGTTTATTCTTTCACCCGGCATGGGCTATGGATATGTGTTCACCAATGCGATGCTGATCATGGCAGCGGTCATGCTGCTGCGTGACTTCCCGAAAAATAAAAAAGGGATTGCGCAGTTTTTTATAGAGTACCTCGTTTGCTGCGCAAGCTATATTCTCTTGGATTCCCTTTTATTCTGGCTGACAAGCGGCTGGCAGATGGATCGAATCGCCCTCAGCATCTTCGTAACGGGGTATACCATTCTGAGAAGCAAGTATGATTTCAGGGTATGTTTGGTGCGGGGTTGGATGTTTGTGGCCAGCGTGATGGTGATGCTGCCCATTTCCGAACCGCTGGGCGAATTATTCGCGTCCCTGAACGAATCGTATTTTGCCTGGGCGCAGTATCTGACGCCGTTGGTGGCGACGGTCATGATTTTTACGGAAATCTGGTTCCTGCGGCATTTTTCTTTTGAGACCGGCACCGCCATCGGCGGCAAGTATGTGTGGATGCAGGTGGTGATTTCGGCGATCATCATCGGGTTGGAGCTGTATGCCGATTTATCGAAGGCGATCGTAAACGCGCGCAATTTCAACATTCTGGTGTGTGTTTCGCTGTGGTTTATCAATCTGATGGCCTATTACCAGTTCTATACCATCGACCAGGGCACGAAGAAAAATATGGAGCTGAACGCGCTCAGGCAGAAGGCGGAAATGGAAAAAGAGAAGTATCATGCCACCAAGCTGAGCTATGACGAGCTGCGCTCTATCCGTCATGAAATCAAGAACCATAATTTCTACATGAAAGCGCTGTTGGACGAAGGGAAAACAGCGGAGGCGAAAGAGTATCTGGACCGGGTTTCCTCCCAGGGAACGAAGTATTTAAAGAGCTTTGACAGCGGTAATTACGCCGTGGACGTGGTCATGAATCATGAAATGGCCGCGGCCAAGGAGCAGGGCGTCGTTTTGGATACCAGCATCCTCGTGCCCCGCAAGCTTCCCTTCAAGGATGAGGACTTGTGCAGCCTTTTGTCCAATCTGCTGGACAATGCTATGGAGGCCGCGTCTCAGGCAGGCGTGGCGGAACCGACGGTGAACATTTCCATTATACCTCGGCAGGAATATCTGTTTATCCGCGTCACCAACCCCGTGGATAAAACGCTGCCGGAAAAGCGGCGGATGACCCTGGAAACCACAAAAACCAACCACACGGAGCTGCACGGCTACGGCACCCGGATCATCCGGCGGATCGCGGAAAGCTATAACGGTTCCGTGAAGTACAGCATGAGCGGCGGCATCTTTACCACAGACGTGATGCTGGAAATGCCGGAAGAAAAAAGCGTGGAGGAAGAGGCATGATCAGATGGAATATCGCGATCTGCGATGATGAAAAGGTGGCGCTGGAGCTGCTCGGTTCTTCTCTGCGCGGTGCGCTGCGGACGCGAAATGTGGACGCTTCCATCGAAACCTTTTCCCGACCGCGGGAACTGCTGCTCAGGATGCAGACCACTTCTTTTGATTTGCTCTTTCTGGATATCGAAATGCCCGGCATGACGGGGCTGGAGTTGGCTCAGCGGCTTCGGCGGGAAGGAAACTTGATCGATATTATCTACATTTCCAACCGTGAAGATTTGGTTTTCGATGCCCTACGCACCAATCCACGGGGATTCATCCGCAAAAATCGGTTGATTCAGGACGTGTCCGGCGTGATTGATACCTACATGGCCTATAAAAAGGCCAATGAACAGCCGAAGACCCTGATCGTGCGGGAACGGGATCAGGTGATGTACCTGGCTATTGACAAGCTACAATATATCGAGGGCAGCGGTAAAACACAGATGGCCCATGTCTTGGGCAAGGACGCGCCCATGGAGCTGCATAAAAGCATGCAGGAACTGGAAAAAGAACTGACGCCCCAGGGCTTTTTGCGGATTCACAAGGGATACCTGCTCAATTACCGCTTCATCCGGCGCATCGGAGACAATGAAGTCTCTCTGACCAGTGGGGAGATGCTGCCCATCAGCCGCAGAAAATATCAGGAGATCCGGGACGCGTATATGGAATTGATGCAGAACGACGGTGGCGTGATGCTGTAATTCCATTTTCAGTTTAAGTTCAAAGTTCTAAGCAGTCATCATATTTTCATGATTGGTTGAGCGATTGGTATTTAGAACTTGCCGCTTGATTATATTGCATGGAACGAATGGCAAATATCAGCCGATGATCCGGAATGAACGGCTAAGAAAAAGCCGTTCGTTCTTTTTTTTCATACCGCTCGTTCCGGTATTCACGCCACTTTTTCCGGGAGAGAACCTCTTGCGCCGAAACAATAGCCCGCGAACGGAAAAGCCTTTATACTTGCATCATCCGGTGGGAAGAAATACCCGCCAAGAATGCAAGGAGGAAATGATATGAAGCTTGGCAAGAAAATCCTGTCTGCTGTGGTTGCCGTGATGATGCTGCTCAGCATCGCTCCGGCTGCCAGCGCCGCGACCTATGACGCGGATTACTGCTACTCTGAGGGCTATGACGTGGCCGTGCAGATCGGCGCGGAAGGCTCTGTACTCCTCAAGAATAAAGACAACCTGCTGCCCCTGGCAGAAGGCACCAAAGTGACTGTACTGGGCGCGATGAGCTACAACTACGTGGAAGGCGGCACCGGCTCCGCTGGCGGCGCGGACGACGAAAACACCGTGCTCATGCTGGACGCGCTGCTGGAAGCCGGCCTGGACGTGAATGAAGACGCCTGGGGCTGGCTGGAAGAAATCTGCGGCGGCGAGCGCGGCGTGAACGCCAACGATCCTGCCCCCGCTTCCTCCGACGGCTGGGGTGGCGGCGGTTGGACCAGCTACACCAAAATCCATGAATTTGCCAAGGATGTATACGAGGGCGGCAAGGGCAGCATTCTGCAGGACGGCTACACCGATTACGCCATCGTCACCTTCGCCCGCTCCGGCGCGGAAGGCGCTTCTCCCTCCATGGACTATGACGGCGACGGCAGCACCCTGACCGGCTCCACCTACCTGGAACTGGATCAGAACGAAAAGGACCTGCTGGCCTTTGCCAAAGAAAACTTTGCCCACACCATTGTCCTCATCAACAGCGCGGCTCCCATGGAGCTGGGCTTCATCGACAGCGAAGACTACAATGTGGATGCTTGCCTCTGGATCGGCCATCCCGGCGAAGCAGGCATCACGGGCGTTGCCACCCTGCTGTCCGGTCGTAATAATCCCTCCGGCCGCCTGGTGGACACCTTCGCCTATGACATGACCACCAATCCCACCTACTACAACACAGATGACAACCGTTATGTGAATGCCAACGGTCAGACCTTCTATCAGTACGAGGAAGGCATCTATGTGGGCTATCGCTACTACGAAACTGCCGATTCCGTTGGCTACTTCGATTCCGATGAATTCAAGGCGCTGACCTTCAAGAATGGCTCCGCCGCGGGCTATGATCAGGTGGTGCAGTTCCCCTTCGGCTTCGGCCTGTCCTATACCACCTTCACGGAAGAAATCACCGCCTCTGACGTGGCGCTGGCAGCCCATGGCCAGAACAGCATCACCGTGAAAGTCACCAACACTGGCGACGTGGCGGGCAAGAACGTGGTGGAGCTGTACATGGACGCTCCCTTTGCTACTGACACCGAAAACTTCGGCATCAAGGGCCGCGGTCTGGAAAAAGCCAAGGTGGTGCTGATCGGCTACGCCAAGACCGGCATCCTTGAGCCCGGCGCTTCCGAGGAAGTGACTATCTCCTTTGCTACCGATGATCTGGCTTCCTTTGACAACTTCGGCCAGGGCTGTTATGTGCTGGAAAACGGCGAATACAGCTTCAACGTCCAGAAGGACGCCCATCAGTGGGGCGACCGGGCTTCCGACAGCCTGAAGGTGATCCTGGACAGCGCCATCATCTACAACGAAGCCGACGCTGGAAAGCGTGACCGGGATCAGATCGTGGCCGTGAACGCCCTGGACGACGTGACCGCGGGCGACGGAAACATGGTGGACGGCTATCTCTCCCGCAGCGACATCGCGGGCGGCATGAAGCAGATCATGGCCCACCAGAGCAACGAAACCCCTAACGAAAAGGTGACCGATGCTATCGAAGCCGTGCTGGCACTGACCGATGACAATGCCATCGAATACACCTTTGAAACCTACAAGAATGGCGTCAAGACCCAGATCACCGAAACCCTCTACGCTCATGGCAGCAACATGATGCCCTACGCCGAAAAGACCCCCGACGGCGTGGACGCAGCATCCTTTCCTGATCCCGATTGGGAAATGACTTACTATGTGGCGGAAGGCCAGACCACCGAAAACGGCAATCCCGTGGTGACCGCGGATAAGCCTGCCGGCGCTTCCCACATCCTGACCGTGCAGGATCTGGCGGGCGTGGACATCTACACCGAAGAAGGGTTGGAGCTCTTTGATAAGCTGGCCTCCATGACCACCATCGACGAAGCCATTGAAATCCAGGGTAACTCCGGTTGGAACGTCAGCGCTGTGGACAGCGTGGGCAAGCCTGCTCAGAAGGCTCAGGACGGCCCCGGCGAACCCGCCAACGGCACCTTCGCTGGCGCGACCTGGTTCCCCTGCGCTGTGACCATCGCCGCCACCTGGAACAACGGCCTGGCCCGCGCTGAGGGCGTGGCTTACGGACATCAGGCCATCCTGGCTGGGGTCGGCGTGGCGTATGCGCCTGCCATGAACATCCACCGCAGCCCCTTTGGCGGCCGGAACTTTGAATACTACTCCGAGGACGGCTTCATCTCCGGCCACATCGGCGGCAGCGTTATCGAAGGCATCCAGGCTACCGGCACCAATGTGACCGCGAAGCACGCGGCCCTGAACGACGGCGACACCAACCGCGGCGGCAACACCACCTGGGCCAACGAACAGGCCATCCGTGAAATTTACCTCAAGACCTATGAAATCTCCTGTGAGGACTACGGCTGCAACGGCATGATGGGTTCTCTGAACCGTATCGGCATGACCTGGTTCCACTATGGCATGTACAAAACCATCATGCGCGACGAATGGGGCTGGCAGGGCTTGCTGATCACTGACGGCGACGGTATGGGCGGCGACGCTTACAATACCCCCGTTGCGATGCTCTGTGTGAACGGCAACATGCTCTCCCGCAGCCTGTACATCGACGCCCGCGCCACCGTTGCCGCATATGGCGACGCCACCGATTATGTCTATGGCCGCTACATGCTGCACAACAACATCCGCAATGCCCTCTACCAGTACGCCAGCACCCTGAATAACGCTGAATAAGAACTGATACCTGCTGCGCGGCGAAACCCCGGCTTAAAACGCCGCGCAGCTTTTCAATCAATAGAAGGAGCAAATGAAAGATGAAAAAAGTTCTATCCATCCTGCTGCTGGCAGCGCTGCTCCTCTCCTGTCTGCCCATGGCAGGGCTTGCGGACACGGCTGCCGCCCCCGAGGATTTTACCTTCGATACCGTCACCGGAAAATTTTCCTTTAACGCTGTGGACAAGAACATCGGCTACTACTTCGTCCGCATCTACTCTGCTTCCTCCGGCGTTGAAGCCAAAGAATACACCGTGTCCTCCAAGCGCCTGAACGGCGGCAAAACCGGCGAAATCAAAGGCTCTGTGAAGATGGATAACATCGGCTGGGGGCCCTACCATGTGAAGCTGGTAGCCAATGCTGCTGCGGGCACTGGCATCGACAGCCCCGCCCCAGTGGTGCTCAACGCCTTCTACGGCGTGGGTGGCACGCTGGAACGCCCCGAAGCCATGGCCTTCTTTGGCAAGAACCGGGTGCAGATCATCCTGGACTGGTGGACGCTGTGCGATTACCTGGGACTCAACTACATGCCCAATATCAAAATCACTTTCTGGAAAAACGCGGAATGCACGGAGGAAGCCTTTTCCGATGTGATTGACACCTATGATCTGCTGGCTACCCTGGGCATGAACCCGCCCGGCATCGAATACATCTGGGGCTACAGCCAGATCCAGGGAACTGGCTGGATGTATAAGACCAATGTGAAGGAAGGCGAGGAAGAAACCCAGGAGGAGGCCGCGCCCGGCCCCGGCCCCATGTTTGGCGGCAGCGGCACCACCATGGCCTTCACCAACGATATTTATACCTACACCACTTCCGAACAGCTGCCCGCCGGGACTTACTATGTCACAGTCCAGGCCCTGTCCAAGGATGAGCAGATCCTGGATTCCAAGGTATCCAGCGCTATGGAAATCGTGCTGACGGACGAGGAGGCTGCCCCGGATTTCTCCGACGAATACAGCGTGGCGAAAACCGAGCTGTGGAAAGACCCGCAGCAAATGGATATGCCTGGCGCCAATCCCTTCCAGGTACCGGAGCGCGTGGATCTGTATTCCAATCAGGAAACTGCCTCCATCATTGAATAAGGAAAGGAGCGCAATTGCATGAAAAAAATCCTTGCTCTGCTACTCATCGCTCTGTGCCTGGGCCTGTGCGCCGCAGCGTCTGCGGACGAGCTGAAAGCGCCTACGGACTTTGCCTTCGATACGGAAAGCGGCAAGCTGTCCTTCGTTTCCAATGATGAAAACGCCGGTTACTATTTCGTTCGGATCTATCCCGTGGTGAGCGGCACCGAAGCCAACGCCTATGTGTCCTCCTCCAAGCGCATCAACGCCGGCAAGGTGGGCGAAAAGAGCGGCAAGGTAGACGTTTCCGCCATTGGCTGGGGCCTGTACAATGTGAAGCTGGTCACCTTCACGGCCTCCGGCACCGACTATACCGCGCCTGCACCCATCATTCTGAAAGCTTTCTACGGTGTAGGCGGCACCCTGGAACGCCCCGAAATGCTGGTGGTGGCTGACGGCAACACTGTGGAAATCACCCTCGACCGCTACACCCTTTCCAACTGGAAGAAATTCCAGTATATGCCTACCGTCCGTTTCAGCCTGTACGCTGATGAAGCCTGCACCGAGCTGGTGGCGTCCCAGGATGTGGCTACCAGCGAACTGGTGATTGACAATCATCCGGCAGGCGGCTACATCTGGCCTTACAGCCTGACCACTGGCCACATGAATTTTGAAGCGCCGATGATGGGCCCTCCCGGCGCGTCTGCCGAAGGCACCCAACCCTTTAACCTGACCGCCGAAGGCAGCCTGACCGTGGAAAAGGCGGGCACCTACTATGTGACCGCCCAGGCCATTTCAGACGATGAAGAGAAGATTGCTTCCTCTCAGGTCAGCGAAGCGGTGAAGGTGGAGCTGACGGAAGAAGCGCCTGACTTTGAAACCTTCGAGGTCGTCAAAACCTCCCTGTGGGCAGACCCCGCCGTCATGGGAATGCCCACCGCTACCCCCGGCCAGGCGGAAGGACGTATCGACGCCGCCCAGAAGTGCTTTTGTCAAGGTAGGAAAATGTATTTTATTGGATAACTGTGTAGGAGTGTCAAGCATAGGTTACACATAGCGCATCCGAGAGCAGTCAAGGGAAGGGTGGTGATTTGCGAAGCAAATACAACCTAGTCTTAACTGCGGTAAGACAGAAGTACAATAGAGTATTGGCTGTGTTCATTTTCGAAAAATTTTTAAAGGTACAACAAAATCCATTTTATAAGTCCGCATCATGCATAACTACCCGTAGGAGTATCCAAGCTTCTGCAGGTGGCTTTTTCGTTGCAGTGAGCATCTCACGTTCTAATGAGATTATCTTGCGAATATCGTCGCTTTGTGCTATAATACAATCAGACTAAATTAGAAATGGAGAATTGCAATGCCTATTTCCTATGATAAGCTCTGGAAGCTGCTGATCGATAAGAAAATGAACCGGACGGATTTGAAAGACGCATCCGGTATCAGCTTCAACGTGCTTGCCAAGATGGGAAAAAGCGAAGCTATATCAATGGAGAGTTTGTATAAGATTTGCGCTGCATTAGATTGCGGCATTGGCGATATAGTGGAGTTTATAAGTGATGAAAATGATTGACCATGTTTGTGCGGCTACAGTCGAGTATATTGACTGCATGCCAAAGTCCAAAAGAAAGAAATATGGGCAGTTTTTCACAAGCAAAGAAACTGCCGCTTTTATGGCAGGGCTTTTTTCAATTCCCAAAGGTCAGACTTCTCTCAACATCCTCGATCCGGGCGCTGGCTCAGGAATTCTTTCGGTTGCACTCCTTGAACGGCTGGAGTCAGATGCTGAGATTGACACCATAAAACTGGTCTGCTACGAAAATGATTCCAACATTGTGGACTTGTTGCGTTCAAATTTGGAGTGGGTGTGCAATCATACAACGAAAAAAGTTTCTTTTAGAATTGTAACTGATAACTATATCCTTAGTCAAATGCTTGATTACAATAGCATGCTGGGTGCAAATCCGGATGCAGATAAGTTCGATATGGTTATTGGCAATCCGCCTTATATGAAAATTGCAAAAGATGCGCCAGAAGCCACTGCAATGCCAGATGTATGTTATGGTGCGCCCAACCTATACTTTTTGTTTGCGGCTATGAGCATGTTCAATCTCAAGGAGGACGGAGAGATGGTGTATATCATCCCTCGCTCATGGACATCCGGTGCATACTTTAAGCAATTCCGCAAACGTTTCTTTGAGGAAGGTGTATTAGAGCATATCCATCTATTTGTCAGCAGGGATAAAGTGTTTGAAAAAGAAAGTGTTTTACAGGAAACTATCATTATTAAAGCAAAACGGACGCAGCGCAAGCCAAATACAATTACTATTACGACTACACAGAGTAATGCCGACTTCTCTAATCGGACTGTTTTTGAAGCTCCTTATTCGACAGTAGTAAATGGTAATGAGTCCTACGTCTATCTGGTGACAAACACCGAGGAAGTCCAAACTCTGAATGAACTGAACCGATGGACAGATACCCTTCCTGACATTGGGTTAAAAATGAAAACAGGGCTAACGGTTGATTTCCGGAATCGTGAAGCATTGCGTGATTCAGCCGAAACCGATGCAGTTCCACTGTTTTATTCCCAACACATTCAGGATGGAAAGGTAGTATTTCCTGCTGGAAAGGAACATGAGTACATCGTTACTGAACAGCGCGGGCTTTTACAGGAGAACACCAACTACTTGTTCGTGAAGCGTTTTACAGCAAAAGAGGAACACCGCCGTCTACAATGCGGTGTGTACTTAGCCAGAAAGTATCCTGAATATACGGAGATTAGCACCCAGAATAAAATCAATTTTATCAGCGGACTCCGCGAGTTATCAGAGTGTGTTGTCTATGGACTCTATGTGCTATTCAATTCTACGTTGTATGACAGCTACTATCGCATCTTGAACGGATCTACACAGGTGAACTCCACCGAGATCAATTCCATGCCAGTTCCTCCTATGAATGCGATTGAAGCGATGGGAAAAGAATTGATCCGTGTTAGAGATATGTCGGAAGCAACTTGTGACAATATTTTGAGGAGCTATATATGAGTAAATTAGAGGAAGCAAAAGAAATTTTGAGTTCACTAAAAGTTCCAGCAAAACAGCAAAACGGTATGTGCTGCTGTGTATTGCTTGCAATGGCTAACCTAACAGAAGAACAGGCATGGGGTTCTGCCGCAAATAATTGGATTCGGATTCACGATGTCATTGCGTTCGCAAACAGCAATTACGGAACGACCTATGCAGAAAATAGCCGCGAAACCTTCCGCAAACAGGCCATGCATCACTTTAGAAATGCAGCGTTCATTGAGGATAACGGAAAGGCAACAAACAGTCCGAACTATCGGTATCGCTTAACGGATGAGATGCTGCGCTTGATTCAGAGCTTTGGCACTGCAGACTGGGAGAGATGTTTGGCATGTTTTATGGAAAATCACGACTCTCTTGTTGACCTCTATGCCTCCAAACGGACTATGCGAAAAACGCCTGTAAAGATCAATGGCGAAGACTTCACATTCTCGCCGGGCAAGCACAACCAACTGCAAAAGGCTATTATCGAGGAATTTGCGCCTCGTTTCGCACCTAACTCCGAGTGCCTGTACGTTGGGGACACCACAGAGAAAGACTTGGTTAAGAACGTGGGCAAACTCCGCGCTTTGGGCTTTGAAATAACGTTGCACGACAAGATGCCCGATGTTGTCCTCTACTCTGAAGACAAAGATTGGCTATTCTTTGTCGAATCGGTTACATCCGTTGGGCCGATGGAGCCTAGGCGTATTAAAGAAATCGAGGAAATGACGACTGGCGTTACAGCCGGGAAAATATATGTTACGGCATTTCTGGACTTCAAGACATTCAAGCAGTTCTCAGAATCCCTTGCATGGGAAACAGAGGTCTGGATTGCCAATATGCCAGATCACATGATCCATCTGAACGGAGATAAGTTTTTAGGGCCAAGATGAGCGCCATAGCATACTGCTGAGTTATTTGACTATCGGTTCTATGGAAAACAGAAAGGGGTGCAACACGATGTTGAATTATCGCGGATCAGAATGGAACCGTTGGGATTTACATGTCCACACAGCTTCTTCATATGATTATAAGTACAAAGCGCCTGATGCAGATGATTTGCTGTGTCGGGCCTTGGAGCAAAATAACATTAAGGCGGTTGCGATTACTGACCATTTCAAGATCGATAAGGGCAGAATAGAGAGCTTACGCTCTAAGGCTCCCGAAATTGTGTTTTTCCCCGGAGTTGAACTTCGTACAGATAAAGGTTCAAACAATCTTCATCTGATTCTTGTTTTTTCGGAGAAAGCAGATTTAACTGCTCTTTCTGGGGATTTTGATGCAATTATGATTCGCCAAAAAGCAAAGTCATCTGATTCAGATGAGACAATATACTGGGAGTTTGGAGATATTGTCGACTTTGCAAGAAGCCACGATGCTTTAATCACCATCCATGCTGGACACAAGACGAACGGAATTGACAAAGAGATTTCTAATGCACTTCCTGTAAAAGAAGCTATAAAAGCAGATATTGCTGATGCAATTCATTTTTTCGAGATTGCTCAAAAACGTGACATTGATGAATATGAACAGCATGTTTTTAAGGATATTGCACGCAGACCATTGATAATGTGTTCTGACAACCATAATCCAAAAGATTACACAGTAAAGGAGATGCTTTGGATCAAAGCAGATCTGACGTTTGCTGGACTAAAGCAATGTCTTTATCAGCCTCAAGAAAGAGTGTTTATTGGAAATGTACCGCCAGCCTTGGATCGGGTAAGCAAAAACAAGCAAGGAAACATATCCTCAATTTCCTGTATGCGTATCGACCAACCAGTTAACAAAGAAACCACATGGTTCGATTTTGACATTCCGCTAAACCCCGGCATGGTGGCTGTAATCGGAAATAAGGGCAGTGGGAAAAGTGCATTTTCCGATATAATCGGGCATTTATGCTGTTGTAACACGATGGGAGATGCTTCGTTCTTAAATGATAGAAGATTTAGAAAAGCGCCTAAAAAGTATGCAAATGATTATTCCGCCACCTTGACTTGGTTTGATGGAGAAACCCGTACTGATTCTTTGGCGGTAAGTCAAAATAAAAGCGCTATTGAGGATGCTCAGTATTTGCCGCAAAAATATATTGAAGAAGTGTGCAATGATTTTGATGATACTTTCCAAAGAGAGATTGATAAAGTTATCTTTTCGTATGTTGACAAGGCTGAACGAGGAGATGCACAGAATCTCGATGGATTAGTACAATTAAAGTCAAAGCCTCTTGAGATTAGATTTCAGGACGAGCGGACAAAACTCGCCGATATTAATAACAAGATAGTTAAGCTTGAAAAGAAAAAAACTGTAGAATACCGGAAAACGATATCAGAAAGTCTTGCAAAGGCAAACGAAACACTCCAGCGCCATGAAAAATCCAAACCCGCTGAGGTCTCTAAACCGGAGCAGAAAGATGCAGATAAAGAATATCAAGAGAAACTCAGCCAGCTAAACAAAAGTATTCAAGAAACTAAGGATGCGATAAAGAATGCTACTGATAGAATTGTTGAAATCAACATTTATATCAATGATATACAAACTGTAGTTGCTCAAATATCTCTACTTCAATCGCAGTTTGGTGAAGTTCAGAATCAGATTGAAGTATTGGTTAAAAAATACAGGCTGGAACACTCTAAGTGCACCGCTGAATTGATAACACCAAAGGCATTCTTAGAAGATTTGATAGAAAAAGGTGAAAAGGAGAAAGAACTCATTCAGGATACTATCTCTGCTGAAAATGGTTTTTCCCATAAGATAGAAAGCCTCGAGGCTGAAAAAGATGCTCTAATTTCTTCTGCTGATATGGAAGAAAAGCTATATCAAAAATACCTCGCAGATTTGATAGAATGGGACAAAAAGAGATCTGAAATTATTGGCAATAAAGATACAGACGGCTCGATTGAGTTTTTCAAACAGGAACTAAATTACATAGACATGAATCTTGATTCTGAATACAACACACTTATTTCTAATAGGGACGATATCACTAAACGAATCTACGAAGGAATCTCTGAACTATCAAAAATATATCAAGGTATATATGCACCTGTTCAGGAGGAAATATCGCAGTTGCTCGGAGCTCTTGAAGACGGCATACTCTTTCAAGCAGAAGTGTTTATGAAAGAGACAAACATGGCTCAAAATATCCTTGCTTTCATCAATCAAAAATTTAACGGAAAATACGGACGTTCGCATAACTCTATTCAGGAAATCGAAACTTGCATTAAAAACATAGATTTTGGAGACGCGGACAGTGTTATGGCTTTTGTACACGATATGGCCGAAGTTATAACCAGCGATTTTGAAACGGCTGAAAAAAGGGTGTCAAAACGGCAAGAATTTTATGATTTTATTTTTGGGCTGAAATATGTTGGAGTTAGCTTTAAGCTCAAGATGGGTTCGCGTTCTTTGGATGAGCTTTCTCCTGGCGAACGTGGAATTGTATTACTCATTTTCTATCTTGCTCTTAGTAAGGAGAGAAAGCCAATCATCATAGATCAGCCAGAAGACAATCTTGATAACCAATCTGTTTATAGCAAACTTGTTCCATGTATTTGCAGAGCAAAGCAAAAACGGCAGGTTATTATTGTAACACATAATCCGAACATTGCCGTAGCATGTGACGCAGAGCAGATTATTTACTGCGAAAAAGACAAAACTACTAACCATATTTCCTATGAATCTGGTGCGATTGAAAATCCGATAATGCGTGACCATGTTGTCGATGTCCTTGAGGGCACTATGCCAGCTTTCGACTTGAGAAGGCTCAAATATGCCCCTTCAAACAAATAAACTATACGTGAAGTGGAGGAATGATTCGCTGCTATTTGCATGCCTTATCGCGTCATCTGAGCTTCATGATGTCTTTCCTTTCCAGTCTTCGTCATCACCCTCTGCACAGTCTCCAACTGCCGAGTTTCTTTCTTTACCTCCCGCATACCATACCGCTGCATGAAAATCTCCCGGTCCAAATATTGTCGGTACTTTCTCCATGCTTTCGGACTGAGCTTCTCTCCGCTGTCTTGCCATACTTTCAGTTGGCGCTCTGCTGTTTCAAAGCGCCGGAGTTCTGCACCATGTTTTTCATAAAAAGCAGTCTGCCTCCGTGCCGGGAGTGCTCTATAATGTGCATATAGCACCTTGCGTTCCTCATATTCACTCCAAGTTTTCAACCGCAGCTCAACTTCATGCAGCGTTCTTTCATTCTCAACCAGCTTACTGTTTAGCGCATAATATTTTCGATTCACGGCACGTACTGCCGCCAGATAGGAGGCAGCATCCTGAATATCATAGGCCGCCATGATGTTCATTATCCCCACACTGTCTTGCAGCCGCTTACGGGAATTTTGAATTTCCGTATCATGAAGAACCTGATGCGCGAGCCTGTAGCGCAGCGTAGGCGCTGCATCTGCCTGTGAAAAGTGCTGCTGTTCACCTGCCTCATGTTTCGCCCAGGCATTCAACCGCGCCAGCCGCGCTTGCAGCTGACGAATCTGCCCGTTGGTTAGTGCGATTTCCAAGTTACGTGCATGAAGCTTAGTGTGGATACCACGTTTCTCCATCATACGAATCTGCGCTCCTTCATGCACAGTGGGAATCTGTTGCACGTTTTGTCGCGCATAGCTTCTATGATCCACAAAGCCCTGCGAGAATCCATACTCCCGCAGAGCTTCATTGATTGTTTCCGCAGCGGCCTTTCGCCACTTCTCTGTATTCTGGCGATGATCCCAGTCCACCATATTTTCCTTATGACATTTCCAGCGTCCGTTTGGAAGCGCTATGCGCTGCCCAGCATCATCCAAATCATAAACAAGTCGGCTTTTTTGCGCCCAGCTCCCGTCCGAATTTAGTGGACGTACCGTCAGTAAAATATGCGCGTGAGGATTTCCATCCTCCTTGTCATGGATAGCCACATCGGCACACATGCCTGCATCCACAAACTCTTTCTGGACAAATTTTCTCACCAGTTTGATTTGCGCAACACGGGGTAATTCCTTTGGCAGCGCCATTTCCACCTCGCGGGCAAGCTGTGCATCACGCTTCTTTTCAGCCCATTCGACACTGTTCCACAGCATACTTCGATCAGCAAAATGTGGTGGAGCGTTTGCCGGAAGCATAACCTCATTATAGACCACATGCTGCTTTCGAGTATAGTCATGGACAGTACCGTCCCAAGTATTTACGATCCGCGCACCACTCCGATAGGCAGCCGTAGCCACCGCAGAGCGGCCTGTACTTCGTTGAATCATTTGTATATGAAAGTGAAAAAATCCATGCTGTCTCCTCTCCTGTTCCAAAGCATTTGTATTTCCTAATCTGTGGCCTGGAGTATGGGGCTTGCCCCATCGCGGCGCAGCCGCAACCAGCGCCGCAGGCCGCAAACATACGTCAGTATGTATAAGTGCGCCCTTCGGGAAAATGGTGGATGAGCGCTCTGGTTTACCCCTAGGGCCGCCCACCACCATGATCAGTTACGCTGCAAGGTCCTTCAAGAACACAGCCAGTTCATCCTTATTCATCGTTACCGTTTGAGGAAAGTAAGTTTCAAAAAGGGCTCCGTGCTCAATAAGCCGATGCGTCCGTGCTTTGCGCTGACGCTCCTTTTCTCGATTTTCAGCAAGGATTTTCTGGTGTTCTGCTTGTACAGCAGCCAATGCTTCCTCTGTTTTAGGCATGTCCGGGATTACTTCCGGTAAAATCAGTTTCATAAATACGCTCCTTTCGCTGCTTGCAAGTAGTAAGCAGGTATCTATTTATGCTTGCTGTTTGCAAGCATAAATTGGTTGATTCAGGAGAAAAATGCAAGCAGATTGCAAGCTTTCCGTCGAGGATGCTTGCAATCTGCTTGCTTATCACCCACCGGCAAAATCCCAATCAATGCCGGAATAGTCCGTAGCAGAAGAATCCATATCTGGTTCAGTGCTGCTTTCCAGCGCAGAATGCTCTTGCGTTATTCCCAGTACATGTTTTTCAGAAGCAGATGCGTTTATGAACGCTGAGCAAGATTTTTGTAATGCGTTTACTACGGTTTCCGTTACTTGCTGAACAATACGCTGTTCCTGTTCGCGGGCAATGCAGATAGGTAAAGTACCTTCTTTGCAGGCCAGCAAAGCAAGAATCACCCCTTGGTTTGCACTTATCTTCTTTTGCTTGCAGAGCAACTGTAAGTTGTTCCAGGCACTTTGATCTGCTTCGTTATCCAGATGCAGCCGTACATAAATCGTTTTCTTCATGCGCGTCCTTTCCGCAACATCTGACCATAAGCCAGATACTCATACCCTTTTGCAGTTGCGCAAAGATCATCCAGAATAGTTACGCGACTTGCGTCATACGTTCCAAAGTTTCGAACCAGACATCCGCCACCGCCTACAATCCATAGCCGCATGATGCGCGGATCATAGCCGTGCGCCCGCAGCGTATCGAAAATACGATTCACATATCGATGCGCCGCCTGAAGGATGCAGTTCAAGTATTTCTCCTGCATATCACCCGCCCCGGTACGAAGCACTTGTTCCACAACGGCTTCATCCATTTGGATGCCGTACTTATCCATCATGGATTTGTTGACCATACCGACGCATTGTCCAACGCCCTGCTTTTCTGTCCAGCAGCGACTCTCATCCGGACGACCATTGCGCAAATACAGCAGGTTCATAGTGCCGTTCCCAATGTCAGCTAACATGCTTGCGCCAGAGAAGTTATCTTTATTTTCACTGAGCTGCCGTACAATAGCTGCATAACCTTGGGGATAAACGCTGCATCCTACAAAGTGAATATGATAGGTCACTTTATTAAAGCGGAAATCAATCTGCGCTTTTTTGAGCAGATATGCCCGATAGCTTTCCCGCTGACGGCTCACCCAGGTCAACGGCAATCCAGATGCCAGATGCACATCGGCAGAGGTCATATGCCATGCTGAAAGTTCCATAGCTACTGCTGCCAGGGTTAACAAATAGTAATCTTCATCATCGACCTTATCATCCAGCATGGCCTTGTGTCCTTCGCCAATGCGGTACCATGCACCCTGATATTCTAGAATGTTGCCTTCAAAAATGGGTTCAGCATCATACCGGGTAATGCCTGTCGAGAAAATACGGCTTGCGGTCTTGATATTTCCATAGCCTGTATCCACCGCAATAATCCTTGTGTTGTTGAAAGTCTTCATCGTTCTACCTCACTTTCTGCCGTCGTAACCTCCGTGGCGGGATAAAATCAAGCAATTTCTTTTTCTTGCTTGATTTCCGTCTCCATTTGATTTTCTTTTGCCGCTGCATTACGGATAAGCATAAGCAGCTGATCCGCATAGGTGATTTCTGCGTCCTGTTTGAAATAGCCATGAATACAATAGGTGGTTCTTCCAATTTCCCGGTGCAGGGTAAAATCTGGTTTTCGGACGTTCGTCATATAGCTCCTAGCTCCTTTCCTTATATAAAAAAAGCGATGCCGTTTTCAAGCATCGCTCGTTAACATTTACTCATCTCATTTATTCAGTTGGTGAGTGAAACGTTGCAGGATTTCCAATGAACTTCAAATAAATCTCAATTTCCCGCTGCCGTTTTCCATGGGCATCTTTGGTAGCAGGATGTACCATGATTTTCTCTACAAAAGCCTGAATGATTTCATCCGTCAGTTCTTTGCAATCACGATACCGTTTTGCCAGATGTAAAAAGCGATCTACTTTTTGAGTACTGGCTTGTAATGCCGCAAGCTGTTCACGTGCTGCTGTCTGCTGCAAGGCAAGCTGTGATTGTTCAGTTTCGTATGCTGCTGTCAGTGTTTCAAATCGTGCTTCCGGGATGCGCTGCAAAGCGTAATCCTCATAGAGTTTTGCCAGCAGCCGCTCTAATTCATTGCAGCGGCGTTCCTGACCAGTGAGTTGTCTGCGCAGAACATCTATTTGTGCTTTTTGTTCTTGTACAGCAGCACCTTCTACCGCCTGCCGAAAAGCTATTTCGTCAGAGATAGCAAAGTGGCTAACGCTTCGAATCATCTCTTGAACCAGCGGTAACAAGACAGTTTCAGCAATCTGATTTGCAGAGCAAAGGCCGTGTTCCCAATGTCGAGAGATGGCGTGGCTCGCACATCGAAAGCGGGTGACTTCATGCCGTTGTCCGCTTTTTGCTTGCGCCGACACCCGTTCGCAATACATTTTCTTCCCACAATCAGCACAATACACAAGCGAGGACAGCACAGAGAGCATCGTATCAGCCTGCGTCCTTCTTTGCTGTGGGGAGCGGTTGTTCAGCACTTGCTGTGCTTGTTCCCACAAAGCTGCATCCACAATTGCTTCATGCGTATTCTCAAACACGAACCATTCCTCTCTAGGCCGCTGCTGCGCCTTGGTCCATTGGTCTGGCTTGGCCGTGCGTAGATTCACCGTACAGCCCTTGTATTCCTCCCGCCGTAATATCTTCTGAACTTGATCTACACGCCAGTCGTAAGGCCGCATGTTTTCTCGCGGGTATACTGTATGGGAAGCTGTGCCGACACTTTCGCGCCGCTTATGATGCAGATGATAGAATCCCGGTGTATCAAGGTGGGCTGCCTGCAACCGGCGGGCAATTTTGCTGGGAATCATCCCAGAGGCTGCAAGTTCAAAAATCAAACGAACGGTCTGCGCTGCTTCCTGATCTACAATCCAGTGATCTTTCCTTGCAGCATCCTTTATGTATCCAAACGGCGGAACTGTTGTAATAGGCTTCCCTGAACTGGCTTTCAGCCGTACTGCTGCGGATGCCTTTCGAGCCTGATCTCTCAGATACCACTCATTCATAATGTTGAGCATGGGTGCAAACTCGCTAGTGTTTGGATCAGCAGAATCAATGCCATTTGCTAGCGCAAGGAAGCGGACATGATACTGCTGGAAGTATACCTCCGTATAGTACCCTGTTTCCAGATAATTGCGTCCCACGCGGCTCATATCTTTGGCGATGACAGTACTGATCTTGCCTGCTTCCACATCAGTTAAGAGTCTTTTCCATCCAGGACGTTCAAAGTTTCCGCCGCTGTAACCATCGTCCGTATAGTGGCGGCAGTTAGAAAAACCGTGCTGCTGGGCATAGTTCTCCAAATAGGCTTTCTGGTTCGTAATGGAGTTGCTCTCGCCAAGCTGCTCATCATCCCGAGATAGCCGCTCATACAACGCTGTAATGTTCATTTGCAAGTTCTCCTTCGGTTGGTATTTTGAAATTTCCAATGAAGCGGAAGTAAACGTCTAAAGTCATCTTGCGCTTGCCGTTTTCCTTGTAAGGTGCATGTACTATCACCTTCTCGATAAAGGCGTTCAGGACAGGTATGGTCAGTTCGGTTATATCACGATACTGACGTGCCAAGGCAAGAAACTTCTGAATGCCATCAGCAGTTGTTTGATGCGCCCGAAGAACGGCTTTGTTGCGCTGTGTTTGTTCTTGCAACCGTTGCTGTTCCTGTTCATAAGCTCTACTCAAAGATTCATACCGCTGCTCTGGGATTCTTTCAAGTGCATAACCTTCGTACAGCTTGTTCAGCACGATGTTCAGTTCTGCAAGGCGGTTCTCTGCGGCGTGTATTTCTGCATGCAGTGTGCGGCTTTCCAGTGCTAGCTGCACTTGCGATGCTTCACGCACTTGTGCAGCGAAAGAAAGTTCATTTTCAATGGCATACTTGCTGACCGCTTGAATTGCTTCCAGCAAGAGCTGCTTCACGGTGCTGGTGCGGATGTAATGGCTACAGCAGGCATTCTGCTGTGTATAGGTGGGACAATTATAGCAATCCTCCTCACTACTGCGATGATTGTGCAGCTTTGCACCGCATTCCGCACAGTAAAGCAGTCCAGTCAACGGATTGGGTTTTCCTTCGGCATTTACTCGTCTACGGCTTTGCAGAACAACTTGTGCCATGTTCCAGACTTCCAGAGAAACAATAGCTTCATGCGTATCGTGAAAGGTCATCCGCCTATCTGGCGCATTTGGCTTTCGCTTCTCCTTGAAGGACGCCTTGCTGGAACGAAAATTCACGGTATGCCCCAGATATTCCGGGCGCGTCAGGATATTGGTCACCGTTGCGCCATTCCACGCATAGGGCCGCGTCAAGTTTGCACTAGATCGTTTCATGCTGGTCTCATGAACGACATTGTAGGCAGCAGGACACAGCACTCTTTCTGCCGTCAATTGCTTTGCAATCGTATAGGGGCCCAGCCCCTCCAAAGCAAGCTGAAAAATATGCTGCACAACGGCCGCAGCTTCTTCATCTACCAACCAATGGTTTTTGTCTTCCGGGTCTTTGCGATAGCCATAGATGCAGTTATTATTGGTCGGTAAGCCCTGTTTCCCTTTCAGCTGATAGGCTGCCGTCACTTTCCGAGACTGGTCGCGCAGATACCATTCGTTCATGACATTCAGGAACGGTGCAAACTCTCCGCTGGACGGATTGCTGTTATCGATGCCGTTGTTTATAGCAATAAACCGCACATGCTTCTGCCGGAATAGAACATCCGTATAGAAACCGGTCTGTAAATAGTTGCGTCCAATACGGCTCATATCCTTCGCCAGTACAGCAGCAACCTTCCCAGCCTCGATGTCCGCGATAAGCTGCTTCCACCCCGGACGCTCAAAGTTGCCGCCGCTATAACCGTCATCTGTATAGTGCTGGCAATTCGTGAAGCCGTGTTGCTGGGCATAATTCTCCAAATAGGTTTTCTGATTGGTAATAGAATTGCTCTCTCCAACTTGTTCATCATCCCGGGACAGCCGCTCATACAGCGCTGTAATCACAAGCAAAACCTCCTTTACCAAAATTTCAGCGCAGCACTTGGGACAGGGAAGTGATGCGCTCACCTGTTTATACGGGGAAAAAGACTTTAACGGCTAGAAAATGGCAACATTGCAACAAATTTGGAAATTTTCCTTTCCCAGTTGCAAAGCTGCAACTGGGAAAGATTTTTAAGGTCACGCTCGTCCTATGATTGAAACACACAAACGCAAGTTTGTAATTTTATCCCGCTTCTGCTATGTTGATGGCAGGAGCCTATAAAGGAGGGAACTACTTATGACACAATGGCTGCCGGGAACCACAAGAAACCGTATCCAAGACCTATGCCGTGACCGCAACATCACCCAATCCGAGCTGGCACAACAAGTCGAAATCGACAAAAGCACCTTGAGCCGTTTCCTGAATGAGAAAACAAACAGCCTTTCAGAAGCCTGCATCATTCGCATTGCGGAATACTTCAAAGTTTCCATTGATTTCCTGTTGGGTGTAACCGATATTCCAGATCGCAAACACTATGAGATTGAGGAACTCGGCCTGACGATTGAAGCGGCAAAGAAGCTCTATTTGCGCAAGGTAGACCCTGCCATTGTGAGTCAGCTCATTGAGCATCCCAAGTTCAATGAACTGACACAACAGCTTGCGCTTTACCAAGAAGGCACATTAGCCGCAGGGCTTGCTGCGCAGGAGCAGATGATCCAGTCCATGACGGAAATGCTGATCCAGCAAGCAACAAACTATCCAGAAGACAAGCCTGCCGCCGCCAAGACCATTCAGGCGCTCCATGCTTACAGCCGTCCACTCCATACAGGGGAAAGACAAGCGATTCAGCAGAATTTCCAGAAAATTGTCCGCGATATGGGACCGGATGGAACGAAGGAACAGGAAGCAAAGCAGCTTACCAAGGCAACGATGCAGCAACTTACAGCTTCCTTGGAAAAAGGTAAGCATAGCATCGACTTGCATCAGGTTCAGGCGCAGCAGATGATAACAGGCATAACGCAGGCTCTGTCTGTTTTAGAAGTACCTGAACCCCTTCAGCCGCAGATGGATGCCGCAAAAGCGCAGCTCATGGCTGGATTACAGCAATTCTTGGATGTTTTGCAGCAGGCAAAGGAGATGGCTTGATGGTTAAGGCCTTATGTCAGCGCATTCGCCAAGGCGATGCTGAAGCAAGCGAAGCCCTGCTCCGAATGTTCGAACCGCCCCTTCAGCGGATGGCAACTGCTTTTGCAAAACGCTATGTACATCTGCCATTGGAAATCGATGATTATGCGCAGGAGGGCCGTATAGCGCTCCTGCGCGCTGCACAGCAGGCCCATGAGCAACAGCTTCTGCATTTTACAGCCTACGCGAATATCACAGTCCGAAACGCTATGTTGGATGCTGTGCGCGCTGCCTATCCTGATGGATCAGCTGTTTCTCTTGATACCCTCTATTGCACAGCTATTCCCTACGAATGTGTACCATATATTCCCGATCCTTTTAGTCTATCGCCTGAACAGATTTTTTTACGCAAAGAAGGCATACAGGAACTCCATAGCGCTATGGCAAACATTCCGCTGCGGGAAAACGTCTGGGTTCGCTATCGCTTTGGTTTCGACGATGCACCGCAAGCACTCTGTACCGCCGCAGATCATTTTCATCTGACCAAGGGTCGCGCCAAACGAGTAGAGCGTCTGGCTTTAGGACATCTGCGAGAAAATCTCACGGGAAAGAAATATCGTATGCTCCATGAGAAGATTAAGAGCGTTCAGTCCATTGCGAAATCCCACAGATGTTCTGTCAGCCACGCTATACCGCTCAACAGCCCTTCCACAAGGGAGGGAAGCAGAACAAAGAAGATGCCTATACCCGCAGTTCGCCAAACAAGCACGGCTTCTGCGTGAACAAACCAGCCCGCAACTGCACCAGCAAGAAAGAGTGACGCGAGGAGATTCAGCACAAAAGATGCTATTCCCAGCAGCAGTGTACAGGCAAGCTGCACCAACAAGAGCAGGAATGCCAACAGCAGTGCAGCAATTTTCAATGGTGCTTTGAGGATGGTCAGCAACATGATTGATTCCTCCGCAGTGTTGGTTCCGCATCAATTGTAAATGAGTTCTGCAAAGAGCAGCTCCTCCATACGGGCCTTGATGCTATTCATTCGCACCACCCATTCCATTTGGTCCCGGGCCTTAAGTTCTTCGTCCACGCCCTCCGATTCCATCATTTGGGGCATGAGCAGCTCTAAACGTTGGATACAGGTCACATCAATCTCATGGAGATGAGGCATGAGTCTGCCGGAAAGCAGCAGCTCATTGTACAGTACAGGACGATGTGCCTGTAAAAAATGTAGGCGTAGCATTCCGTATTTGCCCAAGGGCTGCTGGTCGGTTTCATTTACGGCAAGGTCAGGAAGCAGGTAATCTTCATTACGGTGGTAGGTAAGTTTCATGGGGGAGTTCACTCCTTTCAGCTGATGAAAAAAGGCAGCCATAGCGTGAAGGTTTTTCCTTCAGGCTGTGACTGCCTCTCTCGGAAGGTGTTGCCTTCCTTTACATAATAACTCCCAGGGGCAGACGACCACTGCGCTCATCGAATGATTTCTTTCTCCCGGGGCGGCGGGGCCGCCCCACTCCATGGCGGATTCCGGCGCGTGAACCGGAAGCCGCCCGCCACTCAAGAAAGACATTAGCCGGAGGGATACATCATGTCAGAAGCAAAATTGGAAGCCAAAGAAGCAAGAAAAGCGCTGAAAGCCCAGAAAGCGGAAAAGCGCCAGGCAAAACGGGAAAAATCATTCCTGAACAAATACTTCCATCATGTGGATCAAGGCTCCACCACGGGCCGGGAAATCATGGCCGGTCTGCTGATCTGCATCCTGTGCGTGTGCGCCATCTTCATGAACATACAGTTGATCACCTCCATGATGGTATCCGGCCCCGCAGCTTCGGCAACCACCGCCGATATTGCCGCCAACGGCGAAATCATCGCCCGGCAGTATTTTCTGTCCATGCTGATCGCCTTCGCGGGTTCTTTGGTCATCGGCCTGGTGGCCCGGCTGCCGCTGGCGCAGATTCCCTCCCTGGGGCTCTCCACTCTGATGATTTCCGCCCTGGGCATCGGCACCAATTTAAGCTATCAAAACCTGCTGGCCATATGCTTCGTTTCCTCCGTCGTATATGCGGTTATCGCCGCTGTGCCCGCTGTGCGTAAAGCGGTGCTGAACGCCATTCCCGCTTCCGTTCGCAAAGCAGCGCCTGCCGCGCTGGGCCTGCTGGTGGTGTTTACCGCCATGCAGCTCACTGGCCTGGTATACACTGGCTCCTCCTCCGTTGTAAATTACGGCGTAGGCACGTCGCTCACCCGCATGGAAAGCTTCAATGAAACGGTTCAATCCTTCCGCCTCTTTGATATTGCTACCTACAACAGCCTGAAATACAAAGCAGACAGCTTCTTCCCGCTGATCCAGGCCTGCCTGCTGGGCGTACTGGAAGCCTTTGGCGCGTTCCTGTTGCTAAGAAAAACCAAGCGGCCTATGTTCCACTCCCTGATGATCGGTACGGCGGTATATTTCCTGCTGATGCTGTTTCAGGTCATTATTGAGCAAAAGCGCGGCAAGCTGAATTTCAACCTGGATCCGCTGTGGGGCCGCCTGTGGATGGTGGGCAGCGAGGATGCCCAGCACCTGCATCTGGAAACCATCCTGCGCAGCCTGAACATCGGCGAAGTATTCTCCAAGGGCTTTGATTTCTCCGCCTACACGGAGGCAGGTGGCAGCGTGGCGCTGCTGCTGGTTACCGGATGCCTGACCTTCCTGTTTGCCAACATCGCCACTGTGGACGCCATGACCCAGGGCGAGAATGAAAAGCAGGCTGGCCTGACCATGCTCTGCAACGCCGGGGCGAATTTGCTCGCTCCCATCGTGGGTGTTTCCGCTCTCAATGTGACGCCGCTGAACGCCGCCGCCAGGCGGGACGGAGCCAAGTCCGGGTTAGCGTCTGCGGTGGCTTCCCTGGGCTTCCTCCTCTCCGCCTTCGTGTGGCTGGTGCCCTTCATTTTCTCCACCACATCTTCCTATGATATTCAGTTTAACCTGTACGGGCATTACGGCACCTCCATGCAGTTGTTCACCGAATCCAGCTTCATTATCGCGGACGGGGTGATGGCGATTGCGGGACTGTGCCTGATTGCGGGTTCCCTGAAAGACGGCCTGGGCGACACGAAAATCGACGCCCCTTTCCTGGTGACGGTTGCCGCCGCTTTCTTCCTGAACAATCTGGCCCTGGGCTTCGCCGCCGGGATCGTGGCCCACACCCTTGCCAATATCTTTGATCGGCAGCGTTCCCTGACCCTTTCCAATATCATTGCCGCTGTTGTCAGTGTTGGCTTTATCGCTTTGACCGTGATTCTCTGATTTTTTCCCCGGCCCTTCGGCTGTCCTCCTTTGGCCGGAGGGCCGTTTTCTATCACCATTGAAGGAAGTGACTGAACATGACGCATCGGGAACTCATCGCAAAAATGACCCTGGCGGAAAAGTGTGCTTTGCTGTCCGGCAAGGATGTATGGCATACACGGCCAGTGACACGGCTGAGCATTCCGTCTATCACCCTCTCTGACGGCCCCAGCGGGCTGCGCAAGCAGGCGGCGGAGGGGGATCACCTGGGCTTGAATGCATCCACCAAAGCGACCAACATCCCATCTGCTGCCACCATTGCCAACAGCTGGAGCCCAGAAGTGGCAGAGGCCATGGGCGCTGTCATTGGCGCGGACGCTGCTGCCCAGGATGTACAGGTGCTGTTGGGGCCAGGACTGAATACAAAGCGCAGCCCTTTATGCGGGCGATCCTTTGAGTATTATTCCGAAGATCCTTACTTGGCGGGCAAGCTGGCGGCTGGCTTCATCCGGGGCGTACAGAGTCAGGGCGTGTCCGCCTGCGCCAAGCACTTCGCCGTGAACAGCCAGGAATTACAGCGCATGGCCTCTGACAGCGTGCTGGACGAACGTACCCTGCGGGAACTATACTTGACGAATTTTGAAATCGCCGTCAAGGAAGGAAAGCCGAAAGCCATTATGACCGCCTACAACAAGGTCAACGGCACCTATGCCAATGAAAACGCTCATTTGTATGATATTCTCCGCAGGGAATGGGATTTTGACGGCATGGTGGTCACGGACTGGGGCGGCAGCAATGATTTTGTCGAGGGGGTTCGGGCAGGGATGAATCTGGAAATGCCCGCCGCCGGGGACGACAGCCCCTGCCAACTGTTGCGGGCTGTGAAGAATGGAAAAATCAACGAGGAAATCATCGACCAACGGGTGGAGGAACTGTTGAATGTGGTGCTGGCTGAAAAGCCAAAGGCAAAGCTCGTGGACGAAAAAGCTCAGCACGATGCCGCAAGGAAAGCCGCGGAGCAGTGCATCGTACTTCTCAAAAACGACCAGGATATTCTCCCTTTGCAACACAGCGCCAAGGTGGCGGTGATCGGTGATTTCGCCGCCCATCCCCGGTATCAGGGGGCGGGCAGCAGCATGGTCAATGCCCGGCAGGTGGACGAAACCCTGGAACTGCTGACCAACTATTTCCCTCACTCCGTGGGCTATGCCCAGGGCTTTGAACGGATGGATCATCGGAACGATGAATTGGCAGCACAGGCTGTGGCTTTAGCAAAAGAAGCTGACTGCGTGCTTTTGTATCTGGGTCTGCCTGAAGGGTTTGAAACCGAAGGACTGGATCGGTCGCACATGCGTCTTCCCAGCAATCAGGAAATCATGCTGAATAAGCTGGCGGAAATCAATCCCCATATCATCGTTGTGCTTTCCTGCGGCAGCGCAGTGGAAATGCCCTGGATCGATAAGTGCCAGGCATTGGTATACGGCTGCCTGGGCGGGGAAGCGGCAGCCAGCGCCATGCTGCAGGTACTGAGCGGCGAAGTAAACCCCGGCGGCAAGCTGGCGGAAACCTTTCCCATCGCCTGTGCCGACCTGCCAGTAAGCCAGTATTACCCCGGCAGGGAATATACCAGCGAATACCGGGAAGGACTGTATGTGGGGTATCGTTATTTCGTTACAGCAAAAAAGCCCGTGCGTTTTCCCTTTGGTTTCGGCATGAGCTACACCACATTCCGCTATGAAAATCTGACCGTCGAGCCAAAAGGCGTTTCCTTCGACCTGACCAACTGCGGGAGCAGCGGTGGGGACGAGATCGTTCAAATGTATGTTTCATTGCCCAACGCCAAAGTGTTCCGTCCTGCACAGGAACTGAAGGGCTTTTGCCGGGTGTCCCTGAAAGCTGGGGAAACCCAGCGGGTCAGAATCCTTTTCGATGATTACACCTTCCGTTACTTCAACTTGAAAACAAATGCTTGGGAAACGGAAGAGGGGACCTATGAAATCCTGATTGGCGCTTCCTCGGAGGATATCCGGCTAAAGGGTCAGCGGATGGTGTTCGGCACCGCCGCCCCGAATCCATATGAAGGAAAGGACCTGGCCTGCTATCAGGACTGTGATGTGGAAAACGTGCCGGACGCGGCCTTTGAAGCGCTGCTGGGTCATCCTATCCCGCAAAGAAATTGGGACCGGAGCAAGCCCCTGGAGTTAAACGACGCCTTGGCCCAGATGGAATACGCCAGGAACCCCATCGCCCGTTTTGCCGCCCGATTCTTGAAAAAAAAGATCAACCAAACGGTGAAGGCAGGGAAGCCCGATCTGAACCTGCTGTTCATTTACAATATGCCTTTCAGGGGCATGGCAAAAATGATGAACGGTATGGTGAGCATGGATATGGCCAAGGATATTCTGTTCATCGGCAACGGCCATTTCTTCCGTGGCGTCGGGCGGCTGACCCATCATTTCTTCCATCGTCCCAAACTGATTCTTACAGAGGAGGCGTAAACCCATGAACGCAATCATAAACGGCTGGAACAATTTTGTCGAAAAGCATCCTGCCGCGTCCAAATGGATTCGGGAGGGTGGCCTGTTCGTGATCGTCAGCAATGTGATCACGGTGTTTAAATATCTGATTCTACAATTCCTGCCCAAAATGCTGCCCAACCTGCCGGACCGAGATTTTGGCTGGCCAGGTATCAATATGGCGCTGTTCGGTGAAACCTTCAAATGGAACATCTTGGGCTATGACCAAAATCATGGTGGGCTTCGCTACTTTGTGGCTTACATGATAGCTATGGTGATTGGAGAAGCCGTTAACTTTCCAATCCAGCGAAGTCTGGTGTTCCGTAGCAAGGGCAACATCTGGTATCAGGCCCTGTGGTATCTGTTGGCCTTTATCGTCATTACGTGCATCGTGAACTCCATCAACTGCATCTGGGTCGCTGTTGCCGGAAAGTTCGTGCCCGATTGGGTCTACAATATCGGAACCACAGTGCTCAACGGTGGCGTCAGCATGGTGATTTTCTTCTTTGTGAACAAGATCATCTTCCCCGAAACAAAGAAAGAAAGCACTTCTGCTTAAATACCTCAATATTATTATCACAGAGCAACCATTTTTCACCCCATTGCCGTGTTCATCGGCAATGGGGTGAACTGTTTTATACTGCTGTATCTATATTACTTGTCTCATGGAGTGGCCGTAGGGTGCCTAAAAGCGGCTTCATGGGCTCCAGCTTGTCTTGCAGCTTTGCCCGATGCGCGATGAGCCTTTCGCTTTCTACCTTTAGTGTGGCAGGATCAACGACAGTGCTGCCATGCACTTCCATCAGATAATGGTAGGCTATGTTGTACTGTTTCAGTTCCGCTTCATGCGCGGCATAGTAGGATTCTTTCTTCGTTTTGAAGGAGGTATGGGCGTATTGATCGTGGATTGGCCGAAGCTGCCGGAGTGTTTGGGCGGCACTCAGAATGCCGGTGATATTCTTTAGGCAATCCCGTACAAAGAAAGAACAGCCCAAATGTCGGGAAAGAGGTATAATAAAGAGGTGAAGAAGCAATTGACGATGAGCCTGATCAGCG
>ENA-ORSB01000673-ORSB01000673.1-human-gut-metagenome-genome-assembly--contig:-NODE-673-length-37727-cov-4.055638_pt1 | contig 37727 bp, 31 predicted proteins | sample MGYA00242180_ERZ509144 | MGnify/ENA primary metagenome ERZ509144 (study PRJEB26280, sample SAMEA2338661) | human gut metagenome | biome: human gut; feature: human-associated habitat; material: faeces...
GGCGGTGGTGTGAGAGGGTGCCCGCTGAATATCAGCGGGGCCCTACTCGATCAATCAACTTTCTTGGAGTAATCAATGAAATATTTTTTGAACATCGAAGAAATTCGACCTCTTGCCAAAGGCCATTGGGACTATATCTTCTCTGCTTTAGCGCCGCAGTTATCCGCAGCGATGGAGCAGCCGGGAAAGCATGTTCCGTGTCCTGTCCACGGAGGGAAAGACGGCTTTAGGCTCTTCCCTAACTATCAAGAAAACGGTGCATGCGTCTGCAACACCTGCGGTGAATTTAGGGACGGGTTTAAAACACTTGAATGGATAAACGGATGGAGTTTTTTTGAAGTCTTAAAGCATGTTGGAGCGCTTTTGGGTTTCGAAAATTCAACTTCCAAGCTGATCCGGACGGAACTAATGAAGAAGAAGTTTGTTGGAACCATCTTGCGCATGAGCAGTCACAATGATTCTGGCAAAGAAACTTTCATTGTCGAATTATGTGAGGAAGACCACAACCAACAGGTTCAAAAACTGCGTGGAAAGGGCCTTCAAAAAGCTTGTGCTATTGCAGGTGTGAAAGAAGGGGATCGGGTTTGTTTAACGTTGTTTTCAAAGCAGACTTATCAATCTTCTTCCGGGACTTTTCATACTTACCATTGGGGAGCCGAAAGGCTTCCTAGCATGGAAGAAGAGGAAAGAGCCACGCAAAAACAGAGAAGCGAGGACACCCGACGGGAAAATGCGATTGTTTCCACTTGGGAGAATGCCAAGAGATTTTCTTGGAAAGATCCTGAATGTGAACCGCTCGCAAAGTATTTTCTTTCGAGATGCCTCAAAGTGACAGATCCGGAGCTGGTAGAAGATTTAAGGTTTAGTCCGAAAATCAGCTACCTCAACCCTGACGGTTCGAAAAACGAATTTTGCGCCATGATTGCGGCAATCCGTAATTCAGAAGGCAAGTTAATCGCGGTGCATAAGACGTTCTTAACCAAAGACGGCAAAAAAGCTTCTGTTGGAACTCCCAAAAAGATTTCTTGTCTGCCATCAAATGTCTCATTAACAGGATGTGCGATAAGGATCGGAAAGCCGACAAAGTATTTGGCCGTGGCCGAGGGAATAGAAACTGCTCTTTCCGTTTCTATTGCAACAGGACTTCCCTGTTGGTCTTGCGTAAATGCTTATTTGCTTGAAGCTGTTGAGATTCCGGCCTCTGTTGAAGTTGTGTTTATCTTTGCGGATAAAGACCGATCCTTAGTGGGAACTCGTTCAGCTCGAGCTCTAAGGGATCGTTTAGTGCAGAGAGGAGTCATGGCTTGCATAGACAGCATTGAAGAGGAGATTCCGGAAGGTTCAAAAGGAATCGATTGGAATGACATTCTCAGAAATTACGGAATGGAAGCTTTTCCGTTAACAAAACTTTGAGTATTGAGAGGCTTAACCTTTTTGGTTGAGCCTCTCAGAAACTTTTACTGTTCCAGACATCAAAACTGCTATCGAAATAAATAACCCCGTATATAACTAATTAGATCAATTTAATGTTTTCACCAATAAAAATTTAAAATTTTTCTTTGGGTAGATCCTACGTCACTTAGGTCATCAACATTTTTAGCTAGCTCACAAAAATACAAGTTGCGATGAAATGCAACGTGGAAAAACAATTAAAAAGACGAAAAATAAAAAAAATAGTTACATATAAAAATACTGATAGTTTCTAGCAGAGACCTCTTTCTTTAATAATAAAAAACCAAGTAGTTACTTTATTTTACATAATTGTCGAATATAAACAATAAAATCACCCTTAGATTTTAGTATCTAAGCAACCATCGTTTCATATTCTTTTACATCTTCAATAAAAAACTTCGTCCCTTACGATAAGTTTTATTTTCTTTGTAACTGTTTGAAAAATACAACAATCAAAAAAACAGCCCCATAAATCGGATGATTTTTTTGTTCTTTTAATCAACCAATTAGCGTGAAAAAATTCTTAATACACGTTAAGGTTAGGGTAAATCCGTATTGATTTTTATGGGGGGGTAGAGTGCCAAAAGGGCAAGCTCCGTCTCTGCCCTATTTCCAAACCTCGATTACAAGGAATCATTATGGAATTAAATATCAGCTATGAAGAGGTCTACGACCTACTACATGCTGCCTGCACGTCTATTTCTCCGGATGCCTTATTTCTCATGAAACAAGCTGCCGAAAGAGAGACCAACCCAGGAGCAAAAGTTTTCTTAGAAACAATGATCCGAAATGTCGGACTTGCGGGCGAAACTGATAAACCAGTATGTCAGTCTCCAGGACTTCCAACTGTTTGGATCCGTTATGGTGAAGCTGTTGAACTTTCTCCTTTATTGTCTTATTTGCCAAGAGCAGTACAAGAAGCAACAAAAAACGGCTTTATTCGTCCCTCAATCGTTCACCCTCTAACTCGTTTTAATCCCGGCGACAGTTCCGGCAAAGGCATTCCTAATATCGAGTTGAGACAAGATCCCTCTTTAGATTACGTGGAAATTGTTATGTCCGCGAAGGGGTGCGGCGCAGAGCTCGGCAATGTAGCCAAGATACTTACACCGGCTACATTAGGTAAAAACTACAAAGGCTTGAAATCCCTGGTGTTGGATACAGTCATTAAAGCAGGCGGATTCCCTTGCCCGCCTTCTGCCATCGGTATCGGTATTGGCGGTCAAATGGACATTGCATCCAAACTGAGCCGTGAGGCTGTTAGTACCAGAGATTGGCGTGACGTCAACCCGGATCCTCTTCTTGCTGATTTAGAGCGAGAACTACTTCAGGATATTAACAGTCTGAAAATCGGCCCTGCCGGCGTCGGCGGTGACACCACTTGTCTTGCAGTAAAGATTGCTTATGCCGCCACACATACTGCTATTTGTCCCGTAACTATCAACTTCCACTGCTGGGTTGCTAGAAGATTCGGCATCCGTATTTATCCGGACGGAAGAAAAGAAAAACTGTTCCAAGTGGAGTAAGAAAAATGGCTGAATACACAATCAATCTTCCCGCATCGGATGAAGACGTCGAAAAATTGAACATCGGCGATACCGTCTATATCAATGGAACGGTATGTACCGCTAGAGACATGGCTCACCTGCAAATGAGAGAGCTTGTTGAAAATGGTAAAGAGTTGCCTGAAAAAATAGCTGGCGGCGCAATTTTCCATGCTGGTCCCGTAATGAAAAAAGATGAAAATGATCAATGGAAACTGCGAGTCATAGGACCAACAACAAGCATCCGTATGGAGCCGCATGCCGACTTTATGGGCCGGATGGGCGTCAAATTGATTATTGGCAAAGGTGGCATGGGTGAAGATAGCCTTGCCGCTTTCAAAAAGTACAAACAAGTTTATCTGCAAGCCGCACCCGGATGTGCAGTTGTTTTGGCTGCTGGGATCAAGGACGTCAAAAACGTACATTGGTACGAGAACGGCATGCCCGAGGCTATGTGGGTGCTCGAAGCAGACAAATTCGGACCCTTTGTTGTAACTATGGATTGTAAAGGCAACTCCCGTTACAACGACGTAAAAGCCAAAGCAAGAGAAATTGCCGAGGATATCCTGTCCAAAAAATAGAAGAGGAGAAACGATGAATCCAGATTTCTCTGCTTCCCGCGCTTGTGCTCAATTTGCCTCGTCTCTGCAATATCAAGACATTCCGGAACGAGTAATAGATTTTGTGAAAAAAGATTTACTCGATTGGCTTGGCTGCGCTATTGGAGGAAGGGCAAGCCCTGCTTCCAAGCCAATCAAAAGTGTTTCTCTTCTTCTTGGGGGTGTAAGGCAAGCTGAAGTTATCGGGCTAAGCTCACAAAACGTTGTTACGTCGGCGGCTTGTAATGCGTACTTCGGACACATTCTTGAGATGGACGATGTGGATAAAGAAAGCATCTCCCATCCAGCGACCGTAGTGATGCCGGCCGCGCTAGCAATGGGTGCTTGGAATGCCTCCTCAGGAAAAGAAGTAATAACTTCAATCGTCGCCGGTTTTGAAGTAATGCTCCGAATAGGCGCGACTATTGCCCCAGAGCATTACAAGATTTTTCATACGACAGCTACTACAGGTATTTTTGGTGCCTCTGTCGCGGCTGGAAAAATCTTAGGCCTCGACGAAAAGCGGTTGTTATGGACCTTAGGAAACGCTGGAACACTTTCCTGCGGGCTATGGCAATTTCTGAGAGACGGAGGCATGAGTAAATTTCTTCACACGGCACACGCTGCCGGACAGGGGGTTTACGTCGCTCTCCTGGCAAGAGAAGGATTTTCGGGGGCCACTCATATTCTTGAAGGCGAACAAGGATTCTTCAAGGGCTACGCTCTCAAAGATGTTAATTGCGACAAATTTGAGGACTTCTTCAAGGCCTGGAGAAGCGGAAATGTATCCTTTAAACCTTATCCATGTTGCCGCCATACGCATTCTGCGATTGATGCCGCTTTGGACTTAAGAGAAAAATTGAATGGAAGAAAACTGAAATCCATTAAGCTCTTCTCTTATTCGACTGCCCAACAAGTTGCAGGAAAGCGCTCTCCTAAGGACCAAAGAGAAGCTAAATTTAGTATTGCTTACTGCGTTGCTTCAGCAATATTGAGAGGTATCCCCTCGGAAACTCATTTCTCAGAAGAAGCCTTACAAGATAAAGAAGTAAGAAATCTGGAAAACCTAATCAAAATTGAAATAGATGACGACTTGAACAAAGTCGTTCCTACCAACTGGCCGCACCGCATCGAGGCTGTCACGGATGACGGTGAAAGGTTAGTTTCACAGGTTTGGAGTCCGAAAGGCGATCCTGAAAATGAGTTGGATTGGCCTGCTGTAGAAAACAAATTTAAAACATTGACAGAAGGTTTTATTACAACAACTACGCAGGAACAAATCATAGAAATTTGTAGGAATTTCGAAAATCAAAACTCAATATCTGACCTTTTCGACACGATCAATTCCACTTTCCAAACTTCTTATTAATCAAATCCACAGGAAAGAGGGGGATATTCCCCCTCTTATAAGGTGACATTATGACTAAAGACAAATGGCTAAGATTTGCCGTGTGCTTTATTCCTATGCTGTTGCTACTTGTTGATACACCAAGTGGCATGAATCCTAAGGCATGGCAACTTTTCCCATTCTACATAGGCACGATTATGGCTATTATGCTCAGGCCTATGGGCGAAGCTCCTATTCTTATGATTTTCTTAGGCTTGTACGCTGTATCCATGAACGGTCTTAGCGTAGCTTTATCGGGCTTTTCGATCGGCATGGTTTGGTTAGTAACCGGTGCTTACTTCATTGCACAAGCCTTTAGAGATACAAACCTTGGAAGAAGAATTGCTTATCTTCTTATTCGAGCATTCGGAAGAACCTCTCTTGGTTTGGGTTATGCTGCAGCGTTCTCCGACTTCATCATCGCTCCCGTAACCCCGTCAAATGCAGCTCGCACCGGCGGCATCATTTGGCCAATTTTCCGGTCTATTGCAGAAGCCCTTGATTCTTACCCAGAAAAAAATCCGAGAGGCATTGGCGCCTACCTAGCACAGCTTCTCTATATCATCAGCATGTGCACCGGACTTACCTTCTTAACAGGCTACGCCGCAAACACTGTTGCGTGGACATTTGCCGATCAGCTTCTTGGCTTGAAGATTTCCAGTGGACATCTGCCTTCATAGTCCCTGCGGGAATCATGCTCCTTCTGGCACCAATCGTCATCTATAAAATTTTCCCGCCAACTATCAAAAAAATCGACAATATCACCATTGCTAAAAAAGGCCTTGAGTCCATTGGTCCAATGTCCAATAAAGAAAAGATTTTGTTAGGCCTTTTCGTTTTAGCGATTGTCGCTTGGGCTACATCTTCAATTACAAAAATTAATTCAACCTCGGTCGTGCTTGGCTTCATCGCCCTTTCTCTTATTACCGGAGTTCTTAAGTGGCAAGACGTAGCTAAAAACGGTCAAATTTGGACAACTTTGACCTGGTACGGCGGCATTCTTGGCATGGCGACCGCATTGAATAAATTCGGCTTTTTCATGTGGATGGCTAAGCTTCTTCAGACCTATGTTGACTTCAGCAGTTTCAGCCATATTGGGCTGCTAATTTCTATGGTCGCCTTAGGAACAGCATGCAGATACCTTTTCGTGTCCTGCGGAGCCTACATGGCTTCAGTCTTGCCGGTCCAATTCACAATCGGCTTAGCTGCCGGACTACCACAATGGGATATGTTCTTAATGTTTACCACCTGCGGCGTTATGGGTGCATTAGTTACTCACTATGCAAATGCAGCTGGTCCAGTCCTTTTCGGCGCAAACTACGTATCCGTAAAGACTTGGTGGTCTATTGGACTCTTCTACACCTTACTTTCTTACGTTGTTTTCACCGTTATCGGTATCCCATGGTGGTCAATGTTAGGAATTTTCTCCTCTCTTTAATTCGTTTTTTTCATAAAGAGTCTTTGGTGTTATTAACTTTCTAATTAAACAACATGAAAGGATTTCTTACTGCACTAGGTGTTCTTGCGGGAAGTTACTTCTTGATTTATTGCTCATCGGATATCGGGGTAATGTCGACAGATGACTTAAGCAGAGAAGGGACAGCCCTAGTGACCTTGAAAGATGTAAAAGCTCACGATGCAAGCCTGCCCGGTATCAACCTGAAAAACAACGTTTTGGAGCAAAGTTCAATTGATTGCCTTTCGAACGAACTTAAACGAAAGCATTTGCTGGAAAGTTTGGGCAACCTAAAAGTTGACTCGGCGACCATCTTAAAGTTGGAAACCAAGGAAATAAGAGGAAGGTACACGACGTTTTTAGAAGTTTCGTACCAAATTCAAGACCCACAGAAAAACAAAACGACCCTTTTTTTCCGTACCAACGGTTACGGAAGAAATGTTTTATCAGGAAAAGTGAGGAGTTTCTTTTCGTCCCGAGAAAAAGCGTGCAAGGAAAACGTGTCCGATCTTGCTGCCTTTTTAAGGGTGTCCAATTCGATCAAAGGAGGAAATTCATAGAAGTTACTAAAAAGTAATTCATGGAACGCAACGAATTTTACGGGTGAAGGCGTTGCGTTCCTTATTTTTTTCAATATCAGGAGTTTAAAAATGAATGTAAGAATAGAGCACGACTCTCTTGGAGATGTCGAAGTAAATGATGAAAAATACTGGGGAGCTCAGACACAGCGAAGCTTCATGAACTTCCCTATTGGGCAAGAAAAAATGCCTGAAGAAATTATCAATGCCTTCCTCCTTCTTAAAAAGGCATGCGCTCTTGCCAATATGTCATATGGGAAGCTCGACCCCGCCCGGGGCGCAGCCATTGTGCAAGCCTGCGACGAAATTTTGTCAGGCAAGCTTAGTGGTAACTTTCCTCTTGCCGTTTGGCAAACAGGTTCAGGAACGCAGTCCAATATGAACGTTAACGAGGTAATCGCAAACCGAGCAACCGAGATTATCAATGGTTCTTTTAGAAATAAGAAAGCATTATCGCGAGACAAACTGGTCCATCCTAATGATCAAGTGAATATGAGCCAGTCGTCAAACGATACTTTCCCGTCCGCACTTCATATAATGTGCGTTCTTGAAGTTTTTAAACAGCTTATTCCTGCCATTCAAAACCTTCGAGAGGCCTTAGAGGCTAAAACAGAGGAATTCAAGGGCTTAATTAAGAGTGGAAGAACTCATTTACAAGACGCAACACCGATCACTCTGGGACAGGAATTCTCCGGTTATGCCTCGATGCTGGAGCATGCGGAACAACAAATTTTAGTTGCCACGAATTTTTGTCGTGAATTAGCAATAGGCGGTACGGCCGTTGGTACCGGAATCAATGCTCCAAAAGATTTCGGCGAACGAGTTTGTAAAGAATTAACCGCTCTAACCGGAATGTCTTTTAAGAGCGCACCAAATAAATTCCATTCTCTAACATCTAAAGATGCAACCGTCTTCCTGAGCGGCGCCTTAAAAGCCTTGGCTGCTGACTTAATGAAGATTGCTAATGATATTAGATGGTTAGCCTCTGGGCCAAGGTGTGGTCTGGGAGAAATTAATCTGCCAGCAAATGAACCGGGATCTTCTATCATGCCGGGTAAAGTCAATCCGACTCAGTGCGAGTCTATGACAATGGTAGCTGTTCAAGTTATGGGCAATGACTGTGCCGTGGGATTTGCAGCATCTCAAGGGAACTTTGAATTAAACGTTTTCATGCCCGTGATCGCATATAACCTCACTCAAAGCATAAGGCTTCTTGCCGACAGTATGAACTCCTTCACTATCCGGTGTGTTAACGGAATTACCGCAAACGAGAATAAGTTGCGCGATTACATGGAAAAATCGCTGATGCTTGTGACGGCACTTTCACCGCTTATCGGATATGAGAATGCAGCAAAAGTTGCTAAAAAAGCTCATGCAGAGGGCATATCCCTTAAACAGGCTGCACTCTCCTTAGGGCTATGTACTGAAGAACAGTTCCAAGAATACGTTGATCCTTCAAAAATGATCTAAGCTGCCTTTTAACATCAAGCCCTCAAGGGCTTGATGAGAGGTACTTGAATTTGTCGTTTGACCGGCTGAAAAGATTCCGGCTTCTTTTGAACTTGTGTTTATCTTTGGGGATAAAGACTGCTCATTAGTGGGAACTCGTTCAGCTCGAGCCCTAAGGGATCGTCTAGCGCAAAAAGGGATCATAGCTTGCATAGAGAGCATTGAGGAGGACATTCCAAAAGGTTCAAAAGGAATTGATTGGAATGACATTCTCAGAAACCATGGAATGGAAGCCTTTCCTATGATCAAACTGTAGACATCGAAAGACTGCACCTCTGGGTGCAGTCTCTTCTTTGGAACGTTACATTTAAATTTTTTAAGGCCACAAGAATCACGCTTTTGGAAGGATGAATGATGAGGCCGTTGAGACAGGCAAGAGATCCTCATGGATGAATTTTGCAGAGTTATTGTGAAAAATTACCCTCTAATGAAAGACTTTTACTGTTATGAATGTACGTATGAGAACGTAGAAATTTTGAACGTTTGTTTGTCAAAATAGATTGTCAAGACTCTTGATACGCTCTTGATCAGGATAAAAATACAATTCAACAACTGAAGAACACTAAGGAATAAATCAGCTCAAGGGAAAACAGCTCAGTTAAAATAGCTGGAACAATTAACCAGAGCTAAAAATGACTACTAATAAGAGAAAAGATTTCCAATTTTCGGGTCATGAGACTTTTTCTCTAAGACAAAATTGGATATATAAAGTGGTTGCCTTTTGCAATGAAGCAATTAGCCAAGGAAAGGTCCCGCCCTTCAACGATCCTCAGGCCATGGTTGACTTGGGAGTGGGAAAGAATATGGTTTCATCCATGAAATGGTGGGGCCTCCAAACAAATTTCCTCGAGTACAGGGAAGGCCGTGTTTATCCCTCGGAATTGGCGAACATGATTTTTGGATCTTCAAGCTCATCAAAAGACGTTGGTATAACGCCTCTTGATCCTTATGGAGAAAGTTACGCCACTGCGTGGCTCGCACATTGGAACTTGAGCTGTCAGGCAAATAAGTTCACGGCACTTTGGTATTTATTTAACGTTTATAACGATCAAGAAGTCAACCGAGAAGTACTGCAAAAGAGACTGATCGCTTTCTCTGACGAAAATAACATTAGTGTTACGTCGAATACCATCAAAAGGGATGTGGAGGTCATATTCCGTTCGTATTGCCTAAGTAGCAATTCAAAAAAAGAAAATTACGAAGATAAAGTCGATTCTTTTTTTGGATGCCTCGGATTAATTGCTTCAAGAGAGAATGCTAATTTCGAAATTTCACGTGGAAGACGATTGACTCTTCCTACTTCTCTGTTTGTCTGGGCGGTCCTCGATCATTGGGAACGCCTGAATAAGATCAGTCCGTCGAAAACCCTCGATTGGTTTCAGATTTCTTTTGCTCAAGATAGTCCGGGGCGGGTCTTTAAGCTTACGGAGCAAGACCTCAATAATAGGTTAGAGGAGTTTGAGGAACTTACCTCCGGAGAACTGGTTTGGTCAGACCAATTAGGAATTAAAAATTTGATTTCAAAAAGGTCAGTTCTGGATTTTGAGGGCCTGAAAAAATCGATGCTGGTCAAGGCTTTTAGAGAATGAAAATGTCGAATTTAAAATCATTAGTCGAAATTGAGCGTAGATTTCAGAGATCAGTAAGCATTAATGCGTCTTTGTTTTCATCGGAGCATTCTTTAGAAGGCTATCAACTGCTTCCTTCTTGCGTAAGCGTTCTAAATACTATTTCGGAACACGTATTACGAACAAACCAGAGGGCCTTCACTATTACCGGAGCATTTGGAACAGGAAAATCAGCTCTAGGGTTTTATATTTGTTGTCTTTCTTCGCCTCAAGAAGAGATCAAAGAGAGAGCATTGTCTAAATTGCGAGACTACTCCGAATATCAAGATATTAAGAAAGTCTTCTCTGATAAAACTTACGACGTTCACGTCCTGGTAGGTAAGCGCGGATCCATTGCTGACGATTTAAATAATGAGTTATTTGGGTCGCGAGCAAGCTCTCTATCTGAAAATATTAAGGACTTTAATCAGTCAAGCGAAAAAAATAAACTGGTTATCGTCGACGAGCTCGGAAGGTATTTGTCTCAAGATCAATTCGACAATTGTGCCGCATTACAAAATCTTGCGGAGGCAATTAATTGTGAAGGTTCAAAAATAATTTTTATTGGAATCCTTCATCAGAACTTCACAGCTTATGCTCAATTTTCAGCAGAATACCAAAAATTAGAATGGCAAAAGGTTCAGGGGCGTTTCCTTGATACTCCTTTAGTTTCTCATTCTGAAGAAACATTGAGGATGTTATCTTCGGCCCTTAAGACTATTTCGCCGAACAAAGGAAATCGAGAGTACTCGGATAAGTCGATTGAAATTACTGTCAATTATTTGGCGTCTCTTAGGAAAACCGATAGAGAGAAATTAACGAAAACGTTCCAAAAGACTTGGCCTTTAAACCCTATCGTGAGCCTTCTTTTAGGTCCTTTATCGAAAAGAGGATTTTGGCAAAATAATCGCTCAGTCTTCAATTTTCTGACATCCCTGGAACCATTTGGTTTTCAGGATTTCTTGGCTTCGACTAATGAGCACTCGCCTAGTCTCTACGGCCCAACTGAGTTGTGGACTTATCTGGAAGCTAATTACGGCCTAATTATTGCTTCTGACCCTACGGAGAGACGAAATTGGTCAGTAGCATTAGATTGCATAGGAAGGACAGAGGCGTTAGACGATCCAAATAGTACGAAAGTTATTAAAACAATAGCTTTGCTGTTTCTTTTCTCTGCTGGCTCGCCCCTTAGGTCAAACTTTCAAGTTATCCGAGCATCATTGCCTGAGCTTCAGGATGAAGAGATACTGCGGATACTGAGTATCTTAAAGATGAAAAAGATCATCGTTGAGAAGAGGCACGCTGATTACTTTTCATTATTCGAAGGTAGCGATTTTGATTTTGATGAAAGTTATGAAAAGCTGAGCATTGCGGAAATTTCTCCTTCTGCCGTGAACCAGCTTTTGAATTTGCCCACAGTGGTCGCAAGAAGAAACTATATCGAAACCGGTTGCTTGAGATGGTTCCAATGTCGAATCGCAGATAAAGAAAGCCTTCAACGAGAACTCAAAGTTGACTCGAAAGGGGCAATAGGCAAACTCATCCTTTGGTTAGGGACAGATTCTGAACAAGAGCTGAAGGAACTCTGCTCGAATATCGAAGAATACAAGAACGGTGTAAATCTAGTCGGCATTCCCTCGAATAGAAAGGAAATTCTTTCAATGAGCGTCGAGTTGCAGAAAATTAATAGAATGCTTCAAGACCCGGCTCTAGAAGGAGATCGAATCGCGCGCCTAGAAGTTCAATCAACATACAATACAGCAGAAGACCGTTTGAACAGTCTCATTGGCAAGGCTTTCCAAGACGCTCGTTGGCTTATTGATGGAACGTTATTTGAAACTATTGAGAACTCAACTGCACTCAATAAACTATTGAGCGACCTTTGTGATCAGAAATATAACTTTTCTCTTAGACTTAACAATGAACTCGTAAATAGAGACGAACTCTCCCCCAATATTAAAAGAGCGCGGAAAAACCTCATTCAACATATGTTGACAAGAGAGGGTTCAGAAAACTTAGGTTTTGAGGGAATGCCTCCCGAAGCAATGATCTTCCTGTCTCTCTTTGAGGCTAAGGGGGCATATGTTCAGACAGAAACAGGCTTCTATAACTTTTGCCTTCCGGAGAATAATTCCTCTTTGATCGAATTGTGGAAGTTAACAAAGGAATATTTGTCGGGGAAAGCGCCTGTAGAACTAACAGCCCTTTATGAATTGTGGGCAAAAGAGCCATTTGGAATCAAAAAGGGATTAATGCCCATTCTATTGGTTTTCTTCTATTGTTTAAATAAAAAGACCCTGACTTTTTATCTCGAAAAAACTTATCAAGCAGAGGTGAGTCCTGAGTTGATTGATCTCATTTTGGCTAGGCCGGAACTCATACAGCTGAAAAATTATTCCGGTGGACAAAGAGACTCTGAGATAACTGACGCTCTCTTCGACTATCTTCGAAAGGAAGATGAAACATTAGTTGAGAACAGTCCTTTATCAGTAGCTCGTTCTCTGGTAAGAAAAGTGTTTTTACAGCCTAAGTGGGCGCTTTCTACTGCACGAGCTTCTAGTCAAAGCAAAAGATTCTGCGAGGAAGTGTTAAAAGCATCTGATCCGATTGATCTTTTGTTTGATCAATTACCGGCAATACTTGGAGCTGGAACCGCCAAAGAAGTAGAAGAAAAAATTATCGAGCGTTTTAACGAGTTAGAAGAGTTGTCCTCCTCTTTATATCGGGAGGTAAAGGAGTATCTGCTTAAGGAATTGGATACTTTAAGTGAGGCAGAAATAGAGCAACGCGGAGCTGCCATAAAAGGTCACTCTGGAGATTTCAGATTAGAAGGGTTTATTGGTATTGTTTCATCGCTTAACAAAACCAATATCCATGGAATCGAGAGCCTCCTTTCTTTCGTAACAGGTAAGCAAAAAGGCAGATGGTCCGACTTCGATCTTCTTAAGGCGAAGACCGCTATCGCGGAGTTATCTTTCAAATTTAGGCATTTGGAGGCCTTATCTTCAAGTGAAAATCTAAACAATTCCCGGAAACTATTGGGAATTGTCAGCGCGGGAGATTCTGGAAGGAAGGAATGGGTTATCGATGTTTCTTCGACTCCCTCACCTAAATCTGTTGAGTTAGCTTCTAAGATAGGCAAGCTTTTAGAGGGACTCTCTAGGGAGGAAACTCTTTCTGTGCTGATAGATACCATCAATCAAGTGGAGGGAGAAAAATAATGTCCGAACGGCATCTTTTGGGAATATCCGGAGGTAAGGATTCGGCAGCATTGGCTGTATACATGAAAGAAAAGTATCCAGAGATAGATATTGAATATTTTTTTACGGATACCGGAAAAGAATTGCCGGAAGTGTACGAGTTCTTAGCAAGATTGGAAGGCTTTTTAAATAAACCGATCAAGCAATTAAACCCTTTCAAAGATTTTGATTATTACTTAAAACTTTACAATAACTTTCTTCCTTCCCCTCAAACAAGGTGGTGTACCAGAATGTTAAAGCTTGCGCCTCTGAAGGAGTGGATAGCTGAGCTTAGACAAAATGGGGATGAGGTTTACAGTTACGTGGCAATTCGTGCCGATGAAGAATACAGAACACCTATGCAAACATCGGACGCTCATGTGCATGTAATTGTTCCTTTTCGCGAAGATGGAATCGACAAAGCCGGTGTTTTAGGAATCTTAGAGAATGCCGGCATTGGACTGCCATCCTATTACGAATGGAGAAGTCGTTCCGGCTGTACTTTCTGTTTCTTTCAACAAAAAATTGAGTGGGTCCATCTTCTTGAGCATCACCCTGACAAGTTTGAGGAGGCGATGAATTATGAAAAGACCGCCATGGATAACGGTTCTCCCTTTACATGGTCTCAGGGAGAATCTTTGAAGGAGTTGTCTTCACCAAAACGAATAATCGAGATAAAGGCGGATTATGAGAGGAGAAAAGCCCGCTTAACTTCCCATAGAAAGAAGAACGCCTTACAGGCTGAACTGCCTTTATTCACTGATAACGATGAGATTTATGGGGATGATGAGGGTAACGGGGGCTGTTCTATATGTACAAAATAAAAGATAATTCCAAATGGCGAACATTGGTGGTCTTTGATCATGTGAGAGAAAGATGCTGAAAGATTTTTTGGACTTGCCTCCTTCTTTACGGTATAGAACAGGATCTGAGCGCGAGCCGATTCAATTTTTCTCAGAAGCTCTTTGCTCTTCGACATCATTCAAATTGATGTTAGGTTTTTTCTCGTCTTCAGCTATTTCTCTTCTTTCCTATGGCTTTTCGGTTTTCTTGTTCAACGAAGGCCATATGAAGCTCTTAATTAACACAGCTATCACAGACGAAGATAGAGAGGCATTCAAAGGAGAGAATTCCGGCTATTTTTGCTCACCAGGTTTCGATCTTAGAGATATAAAAAAACTCTCTGCTACGTTGTCAAAAAGGGATAAGCACTTTTTTGAGTGTTTAAGTTTTTTAATAGCGAAGAAGAGAATAGAACTGAAGGTGCTCCGCCCCAATAATCGCAATGGTATTAGTCATTCGAAGTGCGGAATTTTTTCGGATGGAACTAATAAGATAGCTTTTGAGGGCTCCTGTAATTTCACAAGATATGCGATGCTGGAGAACATAGAAAGTTTATCTGTGTTCCCGAGCTGGGAGGGGAGTGATCTGAAAAGAATTCAGGCAATTGAAGAGGATTTTGATCGTACTTTCCAAGGAAAAGATCCCTCTGTTGTTACCATTGATGCAAATGAGCTTGAAGAATCAATTCTCGAATATTTTCCACCCAAGGAGCTAAAAGAATTATTGAGGCAAGAAATAGAATTCGAAACCCAAAGCGAAATTTCTTTGCCACCCGCCGTTAGACAATCTCTGCAAAAGGCTCGTGAAACTCTAGAAAAAATAGAGTCAGAACCTCGCTTTCCATTTTATTCGGGACCACGAGATTACCAAATAGAGGCGTTTAAAAACTGGAAGGCCAATGGCCAAAAAGGTCTATTTGCGATGGCAACGGGGACTGGTAAGACCATTACCGCTCTAAATATACTATTGGAAATTTATAAAAAGGAGAGGGGTTACACTGCGATTATTTTAGTTCCAACAAAGACATTGGCGGACCAGTGGGAAAAGGAATGTAAATCGTTTAATTTCCGACATGTGATACAAGTCTCTGATAATCCTGATTGGATAAATGAACTTGAAAGAAATAAAAGGCTTTTATCTTACGGTGTAACCGGACTTGAGTCTTCTTTCATTGTCATTTGTTTATATCGCTCATTCGGTATTGAAGAAAAGTTTCGAGAACTCACAGAGTTCTCCAAAAAATGCTTATCACATTTACTTTTTATAGCTGATGAGGCCCATTGTTTAGGAGCACAGAATCTTATTGGCAAGTTGCCAAAAATAAAATTTGCTAGAAGGATAGGCCTCTCTGCGACACCGGAAAGACAATTTCAGGAGGATGTGACTAAAAAACTTTTAGAATTTTTTGGAGCTGCCTCTCAGCCAACGTACGAATATTCGATGAAAAAAGCGATAGAGGACAGGGTGTTATGCCCTTACGTTTACTATCCTAGGATCGTTACATTAACTCCCGAGGAATTAGAAAAATATAAGGAAATTTCGAAGAAGATAGCAAGATTATGGAGCATCTCGACACATTTAAATTCAGAGGGTTTAAGTGATGACAGCGCTCTCGATATGCTTCTCCTCCAAAGAAAAAGGATCATACATAAAGCGCGCAATAAACTGACGGCCTTTAAAGAGATTATTGGTGAAGTTTTTAAATTTCAAGGTAGCCTCAAACATACCTTAGTCTATGTTCCGGAAGGGTACTCCGAGGATAATGCCGAAGGGGGGGGATCAGCATCTAATTGATGAATTTACACGAGCAATAAGAGACTTAGACGAGCGAATCACCGTTTGCCAATTTACGGGAGAGAGCAAAAATAGAGATGAGATAATCAAAGGATTCGCAGATGGCTCCATTAACGTTTTAACTTCAATGAAGTGTTTAGATGAAGGTGTTGATGTTCCACAAGCAAAGAATGCAATCTTCTGTGCGAGTACTGGAAACCCTCGGCAATATATTCAGAGAAGAGGAAGAATTCTAAGGAAAAGCAGCGGGAAAACTTTTGCGACTATTTATGATTTGTTAGTAGATCCAGGTTCTTTAGGGGGAGAGGACGCTGAAATCGAGAAAAGATTAATGGAAAGTGAATTGAGACGGGTCTACAAGTTTGCGACTTTAGCTGAGAACACGAGCAACATACTTTTAACCCTTCTTCCGTTACTAGAAAAATATGACATCCAAATGGAAATGACAAATGAATGATATGAGTTTGACTAAAGAAGAAGCGATAAGGCGTGCGTTATTGCAAACCCCGGAGATGAAAAAACACGTGTCAGAAGCAGAGATTGCTGAATACGACAACCTAGCAGATTTCTTCTATTTTAGTAAGAACCCTTATGTAAGAGCTTTGAACGTCCTTATAACGGGAACAACGGAAGAGAAGAACGAGAAACTTATTTATAGCGAATTACTCACCAACCTTAGAAGCTTGGAGGACTAAATGGAGCTAAAAGAATTAAAACTAAAAAACTATGGAAGTTTTGCTGGAGAGAATTCGATTAAATTTGCTCCTTCCTTAACTCTTATTATTGGTAATAATGGGGACGGCAAGACTACACTGTTTGATGCTCTAAAGTGGCTTTTCGATATCACCAACCCCGAAGGGAATCAGCCAGAACCTGACAGAATATCTAAAAATCTGATAGATGGATTAGAAGAAGGCTCATCAGAAGAGGTTGGAGTTGAACTCCTTTGTGAACACCAAGGACAAAAGATTACTTTGAAGAAGTATTTCTTCGTTTCTTTTAGAGATGGAGAGCTAAATATTCCTCGAACGGTCAATAAAGTAGCATACATAGAGAACTTTCGGGGAGAAAGAACTCTTGAAGATATGCACACAGTGATTCAAGACATCTTTCCTCCCTCAATACAACAATTTTGCTTATTTAAGGGAGAGGCAGAATTAGATGTCCTCACAAATAACCAAGCTTTAGGGGGGCTCCTATCTAGATTTTCTGAAGTTTCTCAGCTAGATAAATACATGACTACGGCCCAAAAAATTGCTAGTCGGGCAGATAAAGCGGCAATGGATGAGCGAAGAAGGAACAATAAAGATAAAAAAAGATTTGATGAAATTAGTGAAAAATTGATCGCAGCAAAAGCTAAAAAAGAAGAGCTTGAAGAACAAATATCGTTGATTGATGAAGATTTAGAAGCTAAAAAGAAACTTTTTGACTCTTTGAAGGCGCATGAGGAGGTCTGGGACGAGTATCAAGAGTTAAATGACAGAAAAACTCAAGTGGAGGAGGAAATTGGCTCCTTAGAGCGCCGAACAAATATCGATCCAGATATTAATCTCCTTGATGACTTGTGGATTTTGAAAGATTTCGACGGAATTTTTGAAGAATTCGAAAATAAAGTGTCGTTTTGGGGAGAGAAAAGGCACGCTCTAGAGCTGGAACGCGTGAAAGAGGAAGCAAAGATTGAGAAATCAGTAGAAATGTCGAAAGAACTTAGATCGAGATTGCCAATCCACAGCCCGGATGCTTCTACCCTTGAGACTTTAATTGCAGCTGAGCGTTGCGAAATTTGTGGGCGTGATGCAAAAAAAGGAACCCCAGCGTACCAACATATGTGTGATAGATTAAAAGAGCTACGGGCATATTTGGCTGGCCTTCCAAAAGAGGAACCGAAATTACCACCCCTTTTTCCTTACGATTACATTGGAGAAATTAATTCTTTGTATAAAGCACTCACCGGGGGCACACAAGCTGATTTGAATCGAAGACTACGACAGGTTGACAACGTCATGTGTCAATTGAATAAAGACAGGAAAAGCCTTCAGGAAAAACGTCACGAATCGGCTGAGTGGCAAATAAAAATTCAAAATCTTTTAATTACTAACAATATTAAGGACGAAGTTACGTTTTTTGGCCCAACACAAAAGCTGTTTCTCGACTCGTCTAACAGTATTGCCCATGCATACGGAAAGAAAGAGGTGTTGGAAGGTCAGAGGCTTCAATACGCGAACGAGATAAATGGACTTAATAATCAGCTAGGTGATATTGCTTTAGACGACCCTCGTGTTGTTTTTTTGGACTTTGTTAATAACGTTTTAAAAAATCTTTTGACTGCCTTTAAGGAAGGAAGAGAGGAAAACGTGAAGCAATTTGTGAAAAAATTGGAGGAAAAAGCAAACAAGTACTTTGAGGCGTTAAACGCCAAAGATTTTCACGGCTTCATAAAATTAATTCGTAACGAGGGGACGGATAAGATAGATATTCAACTCCAAGATAGTACAGGGCAAGTGATACCTCTTCCGAATACCGCACAGAAGACTTCAGAATACCTGGCAGTTTTATTTGCTATTTCGGAATTAGGTCATAACAAGGACGATGAAGTTTATCCATTGGTCTTCGATGCTCCTACATCTTCGTTCAGTGCTGGAAAAGAGGGAGATTTTTATGACATTGTGGCTCAATTCAATCAGCAGTGTGTAATCCTGACCAAAGATTTGCTCAAAACAGATGGAAGTCTTGATCTAGAAAAGATTGAAAAGTTGAATTGCAATGTCATTCGCATTCAGTTGAAACCAACCTTTGTACAGGGCAATTTAGCCACCGTGCAAACAGAAATAAAAGAAGTAAAGGTTTGAAATGGATAAGTTATACGACGCATGGGCAAGAAGGAATCCTTCTTGGGATAAGAGATTTCAACAAACTGTAATAGATAAGTTTTGCAATTATAGGACAGGTGCCGGAGAGTCTGCGGAGCAACGAGGAAAGAAGTATGGTGCAGGGTATGAGATTTTCATCATTGCGTTTTTTCTTGGGTTGTACGCAGATCAGGAAAGGCGATTAACCGATGATCCTTCACAGCGATGCGATTTCGGTCAGCCGATAGAATATTGGGGAAATGTCGAGAGAAAAGGCAAAAGCGCTGGAAGAGTTAATTACGGAGCGTTGCGTAAGTATATGTTTGCGGCGTTAATTGCCAAAACCGACTTGGATTTTATCGCTCTGGATCAGGGTAAAATAACCTTACGTAAGGCTGTAGATGCCCTTATAGATAAAATGGAGAACTATGCGAACTATGGATTTCAGTTAATTTTAGATAAGGAAGAAGACCGCTCTGGCTATTTCTATAAAGATGACGCCTTTTTTAAATTATTTGAATCGAAAGGTGAGACTGAAGAAGAATGCAGCTCAGAGGATATTGTGGCTCCTTCTTTAGATTAAATTTTAGGTGAACCCATAGGACCAGCGGTCTCCGCCTCGAACGCCTATTGACTTTGGAGTTGTAAAAAATCAGAACAAATTTGATCGTCGGGAAACTTCAGGATTTTCTTCCGACGATCAAATTAGTCCACGTTTGACGAATGGGAAATAGGCTTTGTCTCTTGTATTCGCTTTCTGATACGAATGACGGTCTGTCGAGAAGTTTTGAATTTTCTTGCTGTTTCAGAAACAGACTTACCGGAATCTAGATCGGCTATGACGGCTTTTTGCTGAATATCGTTTAATGAAAAGTTTCGCCCTAGCTTTTTTCCTTCTACTTTTGCTCTCTCCAAGCCCGACTGAGTCCTCTCAACTATCAAATCCCTCTCAAATTCCGCTACGGCACTTAGGATTGTCATCGTCATCTTTCCTGAAGAACTGGTTAAGTCGGTGCATCCTAACGCCAAGCAGTGAACTTTGATTCCTCTTTCGGCCAGCAGATCTATGGTTTGTCTCACGTCGAGCGCGTTCCTACCGAGGCGATCTAACTTGGTGACAACTAAGGAGTCTCCTTCTTCTAAGCGATCAAGGAGCTTAATGAATTCCGGTCTTTTAGAAGCGTAAACAGAACCGCTTATCTTTTCTTCGACAAATCTTTTAGGCTCAATGTTGAAACCAGAATTCAGTATTTCCAATTTTTGATTTTCAGGGTTTTGATCATTTGTTGAAACGCGGCAATAAGCAAAAACTCTTCCCATGGTTTATAGAGCCTCTGTGTATCAAAAAGGATGTACGTATTATATAGCCTGTTCGTATTTAATTTTGATAATTAACGGACAGCTCATGACGATATGTCCGTAAACGATCGATTTCGGACAGTTAATTCATATTCTCAGCTATTTCATTTCAACCACAAGATTTTTATGAGCTTTTTAAATACTTAAGACGCACATGCAAGAGTGCCGAATGACTTTCTTATCGATGAACTCTACTTCCTATCGAATCCTCAATACAAAAACGAATTTGGGCTCAGACTTTCCAAGGAGGTTTTGTCATCCCATGTTTCGGTAAAGGCTCGTCCAAAAATTCATCAACCAGAAAATATTATTAGTAACTACCTGATGATTCATTTCTGTCGAGACAACCGCCAAAAATATTTCTTTTTTTCTGTGTTGTTTTCGTGTATTACACCCCGGAGTAAACCCTTTTGAAAATAAATGTTCTGCCCGTTTGGGCAAGTTTTTTTATCTGAGCCATCGATTGGCGTTGTCAGGCTTCCGCAAAAGTTTTAAATTGAATTTCATACCTGAATTAAGCCCGGTGAAGTTCCACTATTCCCCAGGAATTGTATGAAGAAGTTTGAATCGTTCCTAGCTCTGAAAAATTATTTAGTAGCTGAAAGCTATCAGAATTTATGTTGTTGGTTAGTGGTTATCGTTTCAGAGTTTTTCACTTGGCTTGCCATAAGCGGAACGATCTCAATTCTGACTGCTCTTGCTTTCGTTGCTTTCTTCCTACTCATTACTCGTCCAGTTTTCGTATGGTTCGAAAAAGACTGGCACAGTACCGATGAGTTCCTTTCAATTTGCTTTTATGGGAAGAAAGGTAAAAAAGTCACAATCTCAATGGGTTGGATAAAATTCTGGTTTTTTCTCTCATTTCTTTCTCTATTTGCCATTGCCTTAGTAATAGGCGCTGCATGTTTATCAGAGTTAGGTGTTAGCAGTCTCCCAAATTTTTCTTCGTCTTTTGACATTAACTGTTTTTTCGCTTGGGCGTCTGCTTTAGCTATTAGTTTTGCTGTTATTGGAGCTGGTCCCATAGCTCTCTCAGAAGATATTTCATTGTGGGATGCTCTTACTAAAAAAAGCGAATTTAGAGAATTTCGTTTTGCCGAGCCTTTGAAAAGAACCGGAAGACTTTCTTATCTTCCTAATTTAAGCCGAAAGGTTGCTGCCCTCGTCCAATTTGGAAGAAACCGGAGAGCTCCGGCTAGACGAGGACGCTCTATTACAAAAAAGTGCGGTGGTAAGAAGTCATCCGACCCAGACGGGGACTGTAGCCAACCGCATCAAAGCCTGAACCAGGCTAACCAATCCCAATGTTGCCTGGTTAAATATATCGGGGGTCGATAACATGAGAGTCCCCGATCAAGTCCTTGTTCTTCCAACGAACGGCCGTAAATCGAAAGATTTCATCGACTGCTATTACGGTAGAGACGTCCCCACAAAATTTTCAGAGATAACGTTTCAGGTCTCGCGCAAACTTTCGAGGACATTCAATTTCTTATGTTTTTCCTCTGGCCGGAGGAGATACGAAAACGATCTCACGGAGTTCTTTAAGCTTTTTAAAGACTATTCCCGCATCCAAGCGTCAGACATTCCTTTCCGATTTATCTTTAATTTCCCCGATCAGCCTCATCCTCAAATTTCTTGGCTAGATATTCTGGGAATAGGTAGGAACACTTACTGTCAATACGTTAAGGAAGGCTTCTATCCGGATTTCAGAAAATATCCTAGTAGCAGTAGATGCTCGTGCGCTTTCAATTTTTTAATTTTTTTGAATAAGCATTACCTCAGCCGTGATAAACGATTAGATATCAATGAGGCATTGATTCAAACAACATCACTGGTCAACGACAGAATGAAAGTTCTGAACTGGGACGACTCGTTGTCAGAACTGATGCTAATTCCATTTGAGAGGCTACCGGTAAGTCCTGGGAGCCGCTGTCTGAACACACCTTTTTCGTCAATTTTTAAAGGAGAGCATTATGAATAATGATGGTTCAAAGAAAGAGAAAACGTCTGTGTGCCTTGTGCTCAAAGGCTATCTTCGTAGGAAAGCCGTTAGAGTTTACATAGGTGGTCCTGACACTCCTCTTCCGGAATCGTCCCTTGATAATTTAATTAAGAACGAAAAGTTTCCATTACCGATTTTCATCTCCTCGAGAACTCCGGTTTGGTCAATTTCTGAGATTGATGAGTGGCTGCTGAATCGCAGAAATCCCAAAATGCTCGGATTAGGCAGGGATTAATGACGACGCAGCCAAATGATCTCGACTCTTCCCCCGTAGAGGATATTTGGCCCCCAGAAAATGTGGAGATAACAATAGAAAAGGACGCAGAAACTTTTTATTTATCTCCACAAGGAGTTTTTGTAAAAAAGGGAACCAAAAAATGGAAACTCTGTGGATATCTGAAGGTGTTGGGGTGTTGTGAGAACGGAGTTGACAATACCGTGGGCAAGCTGATTTCCTTCCTCACGGCTTCTGGAAAGAGGCGAACGAAGGTTGTAAAGAATTCGGCTTGCCTCATCAAGCCACAGACGTTAGTAAGTCAACTCGTTAATAGCGGTCTGGAATTTAATCCTTCAGAGAGGGGGGCGTTTTCTATGTTGGGAAGGTATCTCTATTATTTTCCTGTAACTCAATCAAAACCATACACGCTTGTAGACAAATGCGGATGGTTCGGTAATTGCTATGTAACCCCGTTTTACTCACTTTCTGGAAGAGGAAATAACAAGAAGATACTTTTCTCTCAAGCCGGCAAAGTAGTTGCTGACTACACTTGCAAAGGAAAAGTTGAAGATTGGATTGGAGTAATTGCGCCGATTGCACCATGCAGTCCCTTGTTGGTGGCGTGCCTTTGCTATTCTTTTTCGGCGCCCCTAATCGGGCGTCTATATCCGGATATGGGCTCTAGTGGTCTATATCTGGCCGGAAGCTCTAGCTCTGGTAAAACGACATGCGGCCTTTTGGCCGAGAGCATATACGGAAATCCATTTAAACGAGCCGAAACCTGGGATGTCTCAAATTCGTCTATCCAAAGAATTGCTGTGCTTCGCAATCATAGTTTCGTACTAATTGATGAAACCAAGACATCCAGATGCTCGGTCATGGATGCGATTTATTCCCTTAGCGGCAATAAAACCGCATCCAGGAGTAATCAGGATGGAACACTACGGCCTACTGAAAATTTTCAAATAACGTACATCTGCACAGGCGAAACTTCTCTATCAAACTTGACGAAATTACAAAGCGGAAGGGATATTGACGCGGGAGCACATGTTCGATGTTTAAATGTCGATTGCGATTCCCTTGACTATGTTAACGACGATGGCACGCGCTCCTATGGAATCTTGTCCCACATTGGCGGTTTTAGAAACAAAGGAGAGCTTTTTAGGCACATCTACTCAGGGATCGAAATGTACTATGGAACTGTAGGTCGTGAGTGGATAAAACAGCTCGCAAAAATTCGAGTGGAAAAACTTTCCTCAACGCTTAAACCTTTTGAACAAAAATTTTGGTCCGAAATAAATTCAATCTATGGCGATGAGCTAAACGACCAATCCAGAAGAGTACTTTTGGGATTACAACTAAGAGCGGCAGCTGGGGAATTAGCGACAGAGAAAGGATTAACAGGTTGGAAACCTGGATTAGCTACTGAGTGTTGCGTATGGCTATTTAAAGAATGGCGGAAATCATTCTCTGGTGTCTTAATCGAATCCGATCAAGTCATAATTCGGCTCTCGGAAATTTGTCAGCAGCTACACCTGTTCGCGTTACTTTCTGACAGAAATCATTGCGCAGCGAACATCTTAGGTTATAAAAACTTCACTTACGGCCCAAATGGAGAAATCCGTTTTCTTGGCAGAAAAAAAGAGAGACTCTTATTCTTACTCACCTCAACCTTTAACAAAATCGCAGGGAATTCTTCTCAAAAAAAGGCTTTTGAAATTCTTAAAGAAAAAGGACTCATGGAGTTTTCTATCGAAGGTGGTCGTGAGAGGAAGGTCCTTCAAATTAGTGGAGGTGAACGCTTCTACACTGTTAACTACGATAAGTACCTAGAGTTCATTGCTAAAAATAAGGAGTAAATTCCAGAGTTCTCATGTATCTGGTAATACTCCTTATCTACTAGAAAAGTCAGATCTTGGATACCTTCCCATCATGGCTAATCTTCTTAATAATTTCTAGGATGTTTTGATAGGTTCTAGCATAAAGCTTGCACACAGCGTTGAAGGTAAAGAAACTAAGAAAGTGAGTCCCCTCAAGACTATCGTTCGCGAGAATTCATAAGAAAGAAGACCTTAATAACCCAAATACCCCAAAGAACCGAGTAAGTTGGACAGATTGTTTTTTCTTTTTAAAAGGCCCCCAGATCGCCAATAATCTGAGGACCGAGTGTATTTATTTTTTCTTAATAAGGAAAGGATGATCTGATAGCCTTGGTAAGTAACTATCCAAAGATACTCCGCTAAGGACATAATCGGACCAAGCTTGCATGATGGTACGACGGGATTTTTCCATTGTTGCTCTGTTGTATGCATACCCGTACAAGGCTTTAGGCTCATGAAGAAGGCAGAGCTCGATGGTTCTCTCATCAAACTTTAGATTATTTCCTAATGAGTCGTCGCACGCCCAAGTATGGAAGCCGGCCCGAGCAGTGCCATGCTGAGTAATCATCCTTGGCCGTCCGTCTTTTCCTATGGTCAGAGGATCTACCCATCCAATTCCGTCCATGTTGAATTTTGAAAGATGCATATTCTGAATACATCTACAAATGGAGCTGTCGACGAGCGGTTTCGCGGTATATCCGGAACTAAAAATGTAAGGTGAAGTAGGAGGAATTCTTGTCAGGAAATCGTACTGTCTACTTAAGTAGACAGTACGATTTCTATATTTTTCCTTCCTTTTATCACTTGAGATGCTGATGTTCCAAACTGCATTCTCGAAGTCTATGTCTGACCACTTTGCTTCTCTGAAAGCTTTTCCGCGAGTAACCGTGAGGATAGAAAAAGCAAGCGCCAGTGAACTAGAGGAGTGAAGAGAGAGTAGTGCTTTTATGAATTCAGGTAATTGCGTAAACGGAAGCGCAGGGAAATGCTCTTCGCTTTGTTTATGTTTCTTGGCAACTTCTGTAAGTGCAGATAATTCTTCACCAATTGGTGAGTTTTTTAGGCCAAAGCGGTGTGAGGCCAGAGCAAACCTGAAGATGGACCTGATGAGCGTATAAACGTTTTCACCGGTAGCGGAATGATTGAGGTAAAGCGGGTTGAGGATATTGGCCAGATCAATAGGTTGAATCTCCGGAATATGAAGTTGTCCCAAGACCGGCAGGATATGTTTGTTTCCCAATCTTCTGGCTTGAATCTCTCCTTTTTCGTTGAATCTCCATTTACCGTTTTTTTTTGAAAAGACAACCCATTCCTCAAAGACATTTTCGAAAAGATAAGATTGTTTTGTTGTAGTGTCTTCGGTGCTTGCAACAATTTTTAGCGATTTCTTTTCCTCAAGTCTAACTTTTTGAATGTCAATTCCACTTTCTATTTTGGATCTGGCTTCAAGCGCCAGTTGTCGCGCGGCTTTCATAGTAGTCCCAGCCGGAAAATAAAAGGTAGTTCGAATTCTTTCGGAATTTGTGTATTCGATGAAGAATCTGACTCCAAACAAGGGCTTCTGATTCTTATTGAAGTATGAAAAATCAGCCTTCCAACCCGGGATTCCGCCTATGGTCGTCCTTCGTTTACTTTTGGCCTCATTTAAAATTTCTAACCAAGTTTTCTCTTTTAAACGTCTTGGCATGATGGCTCCTGTTTCATTAGAGAGTAACAGCCCCTCAATAGCGAAATAGTAGCCCCGCAAAAAGCCCCTCAAAACCGTCTTTGGTTTGTTGGGACTCTTTGGGATTTCTTAGGATAGAAAGAAGAGAAATAAGCAACAACGTATTGAAAATAAAGAAAAATTTGTTGCTTTATGAATGATCTTGGCAAAAAAAATGGTCGGAGTGAGAGGATTCGAACCTCCGACCCCTGCGTCCCGAACGCAGTGCTCTACCAGGCTGAGCTACACTCCGATTCTTGCGTTTCGAGCGACCTATCGATCTCTCTCAACTGTCAAGGAAAGCAATTCTATCAGAGAATTTTTAAATGCGCTAGTCGGTAAGCAATTTAATGCATCAATTCCTTGAGAAACTTCTTTTTTGGCGGCTTCAATGCACGCATCGATGGCTCCGGAGGCAAGAATGACGCGAGTTACGCTTTCTAGGTCCGGATCATTGCTGCTGACTGCAGTACGAATAATCTTTGCGTCTTCTTCGGAACAATGTCTCAAAGCGTAGATAAGAGGCATCGTCATTTTTCCTTCGCGAAGATCGGTGCCTAAATTCTTACCGATATTGTCCTTAGAGCCTGTGTAGTCGAGCACATCATCAATAATTTGGAAGGCACGGCCAAGACAAAGAGCATATTCAGCCATTTTGTCTTCTACTTCTTTAGAAGCGCCGGCAGCGACGGAAGCCATGCGGGCGGCTGCTTCAAAAAGGACACCGGTCTTTCTTTCTATGACATCAAAATAACGAGCTTCGTCCAAGGTTGTGTCGTGAATGTTAAGCAGCTGGATGACTTCGCCTTCGGAAACTCGGTTCACGGCGCCGGCAACGATTTCACAAATACGCAAGTTCTGAGTGCGGACCATTAATTGGAAGGCACGAGAATACATAAAGTCTCCGGTTAAGATCGCAGCCGCATTTCCCCATTTAAATCCGGCAGTCGGCTTTCCGCGCCTTAAGTCGCTTTCGTCAACAACGTCGTCATGCAGCAGACTGGCTGTGTGCACATACTCAATCATCGTGGCAAGGAAGATATGCTCTTTTCCCTGGTAGCCCAGAGCGCGTGCAATGAGCATTAAGACGATCGGACGCATCCGTTTGCCGCCGGCTGTAACGATGTAGTCGCTTATCTTTTTAATCAGCGGGATGTCACTCTGAAGATCATCAATAACTTCCCGATCAACGGCGAGTAAATCTTCCGAAATCGGGGCGATGATTCTCTGAACGGCGGCTGCTACTTGACTCATTGAAAAATTCCTATGGGCGCTAAATAAAACAAAGTCAAATATTAACTATTTTTCTTTGACTGCTGACACTAAAAGACACAAAAACGAGATTTTTCTGAGAATTCAACCCGAAAATCCGTTTGGCGTTGAGAAAAACAAAAAAACATCTTTAACCGTTTGACTATACGAAATTTTTCGAGCATAATCTCGCACTCTGCGCGTTAAGTTATTTGAGCAAACAAAAAGGCTTCAGCAGAACGCAGACTGCATTGAAGTGTTAAAGGTATATACATGTACGCAATTATTAAAACCGGCGGCAAACAGTACACTGTTGCTGTTGGCGACAAGGTTAAGGTCGAAACCCTTCCGGGTGACGTTGGCTCCCAGATCAAACTCGTGGAAGTCCTCGCTGTTAAAAACGACGAAGGCCTTAAGCTTGGTAATCCGACGATTCCCGGCGCTTTTGTTACTGCCACAGTCCTGTCTGAAGGACGTCATGAAAAAGTTCGTATTTTCAAGTTCCGTCGTCGTAAACACTCCATGAAGAGTGCTGGTCACCGTCAGAACTACACCGAACTCAAGATTGATGAGATTTCGGCCTAATTGGATTTTTAAGTAAGAGGTATTTGAAATGGCACATAAGAAAGGCGGCGGATCTACACGTAACGGCCGCGATTCCAACGCACAACGTCTTGGCGTTAAAGTTTTCGGCTCTGAAATGATTCAGCCGGGCGCTATCATTGTTCGTCAGCGCGGTACCACATTCCATGCCGGTGAAAACGTCGGTATGGGCCGTGACCACACTTTGTTTGCTAAAGTTGCCGGTAAGGTCGAGTTCGTTGTTCACGGACGTCTGAACCGTCACTACGTTAACGTTGTTCCGGTTGCTTAATTAGACCGCGAATCAAACAAAGAAGCGCCCCATTCCTAGCAGGGAACGGGGCGCTGATTTTTTTCTACGGCTATCATCAACTCCATACCTAATAAGTCCTCACGGACAGGAAATAAAAAATGAAATTTGTAGATGAAGCGAAAATTGAAGTTTTTGCGGGTAAGGGCGGAAACGGCGTTGCCTCGTTCCGACGCGAAAAGTTTATTCCTAAAGGCGGTCCCGACGGCGGAGACGGCGGCCGCGGCGGCTCTATTTATGCCGTTGCCGACAGAAACCTGAATACTCTGATCGATTATCGCTACACACGTAAGTTCCAAGCCAAGAACGGCGAAAACGGCCGCGGCAGTGACTGCTACGGCAGAGGTGCTCCCGATATTGAGCTTCGTGTTCCGGTCGGAACCGTGATTACCGACTTGGATACCGGTGAGACAATTGCCGACTTGGATAAGAACGGTGAAAAAGCCCTTCTTGCCAAAGGCGGTAAAGGCGGTCTGGGCAACCTGCATTTCAAGACCTCTACCAACCGTGCTCCTCGTCAATGCACTCCCGGAGAACCGGGCCAAGAAAGAACACTCAAGCTTGAACTGAGAGTATTGGCGGACGTCGGTTTGTTAGGTCTTCCGAATGCAGGCAAGTCCACACTGATTTCCGCGGTTTCTAACGCCAAACCTAGAATCGCCGATTATCCCTTTACAACGTTGCATCCGCATCTTGGCGTTGTTCGTGCAGGTCCGGAATCCAGTTTTGTGATTGCAGATATTCCGGGACTGATTGAGGGTGCATCCGAGGGCGCCGGTTTAGGACACCAGTTCTTGCGTCATCTTTCCAGAACCAGCTTGCTGCTGCACGTCATTGATGTAGCACCTCTCGATACCGAAGAAGATCCTATCGCAGCTGCTCGCGCCATCGTTGAAGAACTGAGAAAGTTTGATCCGGCATTGGCAGACAAACCCCGTTGGGTTGTTCTTAACAAGATGGACCTGGTTCCTGAAGAAGAAAGAGCCAATGTCGTGGATAAGTACCGTGAAGCATTCGGTACGGATGTTCCGATGTTTGCGATTTCTGCTGTGACCCGTGAAGGCACTGAAGCTTTGGTTAAAGCAATTGCTGAAGATATTCACGAACAGCGCAGACAGCTCATCAAAGAAAGCGAACCGGATGTCCGCTTTGATGAAGACGAAGAAGTCTTCCCGCCCGAAGGCGGAGAGCCTGAAGAAGGTGAGCAAAAGTAAGCTGCCGGTGAATTTGGTCAAACCGCTGAGAAAACAAAATCCCGGCGGTTTTTCTTTTTTGATTTTGTACTTTAAGTGGAAGCATTTTTGTTTAAAGCGATTTTGGATATACTGAACAGCTCTAATCACGACGACGCCGTTAATACAACAAAAAGCAAGTGAAGTTTATGATCCGCTTAGAAAGAGTGCTGTCGTCAATAAGATCGGATGAAACGAGATGGAAGAAAACCTCAAGATTTGGAACGATGCAAAAAGAATTGTCGTAAAAGTCGGCTCTTCTTTAGTGACAAATGAAGGTCGCGGGGTAGATACGGAAGCGATTGCCCGTTGGACGGCTCAGATCGCTAAGCTGCAGGAAATGGGAAAACAGGTCGTTTGGGTTAGCTCCGGTGCGGTTGCAGAAGGAATGGCTCGTCTCGGGTGGACCAAACGTCCGAAAAAAATGCACGAACTCCAGGCGGCAGCCGCAGTCGGACAGATGGGTATTGTGGAGGCTTACGAAAAAAGCTTCGAGCGCTACGACATCCGCACGGCTCAAATTTTGTTGACCCATGCTGACCTTGCAGATCGCGAACGCTATCTGAATGCGCGTCAGACGCTGACCACACTCTTAGACCTCAAAGTTGTTCCGATCATTAACGAAAACGATACGGTTGTGACCAACGAAATCAAAGTCGGTGACAACGATACATTAGGTGCGCTGGTCACGAACTTAATCGATGCCGACGTCTTAGTGATTTTGACCGATCAGATCGGCCTCTTCACTGCTGACCCGCGCTCCAACCCTGAAGCCAAATTAGTGGAAGTCGGGGAAGCCGGAGAGCCGATCTATGAAGCAATGGCCGGAGGCGCCGGTTCTTCTATCGGTAAGGGCGGCATGCAGACAAAAGTGCTTGCAGCGAAACGCGCGGCCCGCAGCGGAGCCTCGACCGTTATTGCCAGCGGACGTATTCCTGACGTTTTAGTTCGTTTAGCTCAGGGAGAATCCATCGGAACGCTTCTGAAGACGGATCGCAAACCGATGTCTGCTCGCAGTCAGTGGATGGCCGACCATTTGCAGCTGAAAGGCAAGCTCGTTATCGACGAGGGTGCTGTTGAAGCGGTTCGCAAAGGCAAGAGCCTGCTGCCGGTCGGTGTTAAAGCAGTGATCGGCGACTTCCTTCGCGGCGAAATCATTCAAGTCGTTGATCAAAACGACAAAGAAATCTGCCGCGGCATGATTAACTACGGCTCTGATGAGTCCCGTCGAATCATGGGACTGCACAGCGATGAAGTTGTGGAGGAGTTAGGCTACTTAGAACAGAGAGAGCTGATTCATCAGGACAACATGGTCGTGATGAATAAGTAGTCGTCTTAAAGACGATTATTTGTAAAGGCGGAAATGTCCCGGACCTTCCGCTTTTTCCCATCCTGCAGGCGGAACAAGGTGTTTCTTGTCGGTAAAGAGAGCAGGAGCTAACTCTTTCAACGCTTCTTTATAAACACCGCGTTTGAAGTCGATTACTTGGCTCAGCGGCACCCAATAGTCATTCCACTTCCAGGCCTCAAATTCCGGATGGTTGGTGGCTTTCAAGTTGATATCTTTGTTTTTACCGAGGAACTCTAACAGGAACCAAATCTGCTTTTGGCCTTTGTAAATGCCGCGAAGGTCGCGGCGAATCCAACGGTCAGGAACGTCATAGCGCAGCCAGTCTTCGGTGCGGCTGATGATGCGGACTTGGTTTTCAAAGAGACCAAGCTCCTCCCAAAGCTCTCTGAACATGGCTTCACGAGGCGATTCCCCGCGGTTGATACCGCCCTGCGGAAATTGCCAGGAATGCTGACCCAAACGTTTCCCCCAAAAAACTTGTTTGAGAGGATTGGTCAAAATAATCCCGACGTTTGGTCGGTATCCATGTTGATCAAGCATAAAAACTTTAAAATAACTTATTTGTGTCTGCCCATTATATAGAGGCAGGAAAAGAAGTCATAAGATCCGAACCTAATCGTAGACTGCCGGCCTGCCGGCTCGTTTTTGAGAATTCGTAATGAGAGCAAAACAATTTTTTATTTCAACACAGAAAGAAGCTCCTGCAGATGCAGAAATCGTTAGCCAGAAGCTGATGCTTCGCGCAGGCATGATCCGTAAGCTTGCAGCCGGCGTCTATAACTACATGCCGATGGGCCTTCGCTCTTTGAAGAAGATTGAACGTATTGTCAGAGAAGAAATGGACCGTGCCGGCGCCATCGAACTTCTGATGCCGATCGTCCAGCCTGCTGAGCTTTGGCAGGAAACCGGCCGCTGGCAGAAGTACGGCTCTGAACTGCTTCGCTTTAAAGATAGACACGACAGAGACTTTGTTCTTCAGCCTACCAGCGAAGAAGTCGTGACCGACATCGCTCGTCAGGAAATCAAGTCCTGGCGTCAGCTCCCGGTGAACTTCTACCAGATTCAGACAAAGTTCCGTGACGAACGTCGTCCTCGTTTCGGCGTGATGCGCGGCCGCGACTTTGTCATGAAAGACGCTTACTCTTTTGACCGTACGGCTGAAGACGCCGGCAAGAGCTACGACAAGATGTTCGAAGCTTACTGCCGCATCTTTGATCGCTTGGGTTTGGTTTATCGAGCAGTGCGCGCTGACTCCGGCTCCATCGGCGGCTCTCGCTCTCAGGAATTCCAGGTGATCGCTGATACCGGCGAAGATTTGATCGTTTTCTGCCCGGACAGCGAATACGCTGCCAATATCGAATTGGCCGAAGCTCCCTGCCTGATCGAAAAACGCGCAGAAGCCACAGAGACCATGGAAAAGGTTCCGACTCCGGGCCGCGACAAGTGCGAGCTTGTTGTTGAACTTCTGAATAAGCCGCTGACAGCCAGCGTTAAATCTATTGTTTTGGCAGTTGATCACCAGGACGAAAAAGGCAATCCGCTGCCTGCAAAAATCGTTCTTCTGCTTCTCAGAGGCGATCACACTCTTAATGAAGTTAAAGCCGAAAAGCTGGAAGCGCTTAAGGGCGGATTCCGCTTTGCAACCGACAAGGAAATTGAAGATACCTTCGGATCTAAACCGGGTTATCTCGGCCCTGTCGGTATTCCTAAGGATGTCACCATCGTTGCCGATACAACCGTTGCCAACATGAGCGACTTCATTGTCGGCGCCAACGAAGAGGGCTATCACATCCGCGGCGTGAACTGGGGCCGTGACCTGAGAGAACCGGATGTTGTTGCTGATATCCGTAACGTCGTTGAAGGCGATGTTTCTCCAGACGGCAAAGGCACGCTCAAGATGCAGCGCGGCATCGAAGTCGGCCACGTATTCTTCCTCGGCGACAAGTATTCTGCTCCGATGAATGCGACTTACCTGGACGAAAACGGCAAGCCCCAGCTGCTTCAGATGGGTTGCTACGGTATCGGTATTTCTCGTCTGCTGGGCGCAGCTATCGAGCAAGGCCACGACGATAAAGGCATTATCTGGCCGGACAGCATTGCTCCGTTCACCGTAGTGATCTGCCCCGTCGGATATGACAAGAGCGAAGAAGTTCAGAAGGCTTCTAACGAGCTTTACGGTCGTCTGCGCGAAGCCGGCATTGACGTCATCCTCGATGACAGAGGTCTGCGTCCCGGGGTCATGTTCGCTGACTGGGAACTGATCGGTGTTCCGCATCGCGTTACGATCGGTGACCGCGGCCTGAAGAACGGTGAAGTTGAATACGCTCACCGCGGAGATCTCCAGAACGAAAACGTTCCTGTCACCGAAATCGCTGACAAACTGATCGCCAAGATCAAAGTCCGCTAAGCGAAGAAGCGTTTCCTTTTAGGGCGTCGGAAAACCTGCTGCAGGGATTTTCTGGCGCCCTTTTAATTTCTTTAGGTGTCCTTCCGAGGCTGGCTCAGAAGCCGTCTGCTTCTGCGGCTTTCCTCTGCTTTTCCTTGTATGTATTTATCCTCTGCTTCAGAATTTTTTGTGCGGCTGGGTTGCTGACGATTTCTGCTAACTCTGCCAGTCTTCTTTGACCTATTCGTCTATCGGCGGCTCGAAGAATGTCTGTGAGTCCCCAATGATCTCTTAGTCATTAATTCCGACAAAGGCGTATCAATGTATTCTCGAAGCATGTTCGAAATCTCAGAGGTTTCGCTGCTATACGGATAGATAGATAAAGCTTCGTAAGCGATACGAGAGTTTTCGTCTGGGCCTTCGGAATGGATAAAGTGCTTCGGATAATCGAAGATGGTTTCTTTGCCTAACGTGATCCAATACCTTGGTAAGTCAGTACTTCCATATTGGCTTCCCATTCGGTAGGCTACACAATGGATCTGAAAGTCTAATTTTGGATCGACAAGCAAATACACTTCTTTCTGTAATTTGCTCCAAGGCCTAATCTTTCTTCTTTGCATCATAGTAGTAGCGAGAAAATTGTCAGCAGGGTTGGGTTATTTCTTCCGACCTCGGTTCACAAGTTATTCTGTCTTTGCGAAAGGCGAAATGTTCGCTCTCTAACAGATATAAATATAGTAGTCTTGAGCGAAAAATTTTGACGCATTAAATCAATAAATTCGATTATCAAACTATCGAATTTATAGAAAATCATTTTGAGATATTCTGCCTATGGACTGTTTTTACTAGGCTTTTACCAGCTAGGCCCGTAAAGCACCGTTATTAAGACGGTGAAATAAGGGCCCAGTCCGAAGGACTGGCTATGCTAAACTGGCTCTATCTTTTCAGATCTAGGGGCGGGCTGTCCCGAAGTTAAGTCTGTGGAGAGATGTGAGACCTGAAGGAGTATACGGTTGTGTCCAAGCACGTAAAACTCCTTTTGGAGAACGTGCAAAAACCAAGCTGTACTCCTTTGGGCAATCCCGCTGAAGCAGAAACCCGCCGAGGCAACTTCGACATTAAGCTACGGCTGTCGGAGAAGCGGTAGGAATCCTCTTCATTTATGGAGGGAAGGAAGTCAATTAGGTGAGTCCGAGAAGTTGCCTGTTTTGCCAAACCGAACAAATTGAAATGCAAGACGACAAAAATGTAGTTTTGACCACAGTTTTTGCGAATTGCCATTCTGCTGTCTTGCCTTGTGGTCTTTTCCACTTATTCATTCTCCTTTTTTCTTTTTCTATGTAAAAAAGACCACATTTTTTCCCGATTTTTCCACCTCTGAGGACTTTTCCGCCTAAATAACGATAGCGATTTCATTCTGCTGCCTATCTCGCCCTTTCAAAGAAGCAATAACTAATTTTTTGTGGTCTTTTACACATATTCCAAAGTTTCTCCTCCGTAGATTGTGGTCTTTTTCTCATTGTTTAGAGCTGGAGAAGAAAGCTTTAGAGCACAGTCACGCTGAAAATCCTTATCCGTTCAGCGACTGCCGGAGCATTGAGCTCAACCAACTAAATTCCTGCACATTTTCATTCTCTATTATGTGAAAAAGACCACAATTTTTTAGTCCTATGCGCCTCGGCCAAAAAACACTTCTGAGAGATCTCTTTCAAGGCGTTAACTGCATTCTGATCCTATTGCGATAAATCGTTTAGACGGTTTTCTCTGGCCTTATTTATACTGTCTCTTCGAGTTCCTTACTCAATGAGATAAGCAATGACTGACGCCAAATATGTGAAAAAGGCACCAAGACAATCCAATCTCGAGCTCTCTCGAATTTTGGCAATGTACCTCATTGTGATGCATCACTTTTCCGTGCACGGCGGTGTACCGATTTGGAGCGGCTCCGCGCCTCTCTCTTTTAATTTTTACTTGGATCAGCTGCTTTCCACCGGAGGCAAAATCGGCGTTAATTTATTCGTCTTAATTACCGGATATTTCCTCGCTAAAAAGTTCAGTAAATTTTCCAGCCTCATCTACCTTTGGATAAAGACATTCTCCTACGTAATTGTCTTTTTCCTGCTCTTTTGCGCTCTTGGCTTACATCCCTTCAACTGGAGTTCTTTGATCAGTTGTTTTTTTCCCATCCGGAATGATTTCTATTGGTTTGTTTCTGCCTATTTCCTTCTTATCCTGCTTTCTCCGTTTATTACCATAGGAATAAAGGCGCTGGGACAACGGAAGCTGTTCACATTCTTATTGATTTTCGGATTTTTCTGGTCCGTCATTCCAACTCTAACGACTAAACCTGAATATTACGGTTCAACGCTTTTTTGGTTTGTGTATCTCTTTTCTTGGGGCGCGTTTCTCAGAGATTATCTAGAAAGGAAAATCTTCTCCCAATCCCTGTGTTTGTCGGTTTGCGGAGCAAGCTGGGGCATTATTGCCATCATCATCGCTCTTGCCGATTGGAACAATCGCGTCGGGACTTTCATCGGTTACATTGATTGGTTCACCTTCGCAAACTTGTATAGCGTCTTCTCTTTAATTTGTGCCCTCTCGCTTTTTGTGTTCTTCAAACAGATGCAGATCGGCTACAAGCCTTGGATCAACAAATTTGCTGCAGCGATGTTCGGTGTCTACCTCATTCATGAGAATCCGATTGTTTACCCATGGCTCTGGAGCAAAGTATTCCACGTGCCGGAATATTTGGGTTCCTCTTGGTTCATCCTCTATGCACTTGCAGTAATCACAATCGTATTTTTTATTTGCGCGATTTTGGATCTTATTTGGGAAAAGGTCCTTCAATCCGGATATCAAAAATACCTTTTTCCCCGACTCCAGCCGTTAGATAAAAGAGTTACCGACTTCCTTAATGCTCCGGCGAGCCAAAAATAATTGTGGTCTTTTTCTCATTTTTAACTTTTTTACTTCCGACTTTTTTGAGCTTTATACCTAACTATCTAAAATGGGAGAAACTTTTATAGGTGGTTTATGTCTGCTCCCATCATTGATTCTTTCCCGCTCCCGCCTCATTCTCCAGAAGCCGAGCATGCCCTTTTAGGTGCGCTTTTAGCGAATCCTGAATCTTTCCATCTAATCGAGCCCCCTTTAGAGCCCAGTGACTTTTACAACTATGCCAATCGACTGATTTATCAGGCGATATTCTCTTTGGCGTCTCAAGGCAAGCCGGCTGATGTTCTCACGGTTTCAGATTTATTGAGAGAGATCGGGAATGAGAAAGAGACAGGCGGATTGGAGTACCTCAATCGTTTGACGGAAAGCTACGCCAGCGCAGCTAACCTCAGCGAATATGCAAGAATCGTCAAAGATAAGGCACTCAAACGCAACCTCATTTCCAAACTGGCTCAATTAGAAGCTGAGGTCAATTCAGACAGAGGGGCTTCTTCCGAAGACTTGCTCGACCGCGTGCAAAGCGAGTTCTTAAAAATGGGACTTGGCAAAAATAAAGATGCTTCTTCTTTTGAGTCTTCCGGCTCTATTTTGGACGGCGTCATTGACGAAATGCGTTCAATTGCAGACTCTCCGACAGAAATCCGCGGCTGCGAAAGCGGAATCGAGCAGCTTGACGACGTGACAAGAGGCTTTAGACCCGGACAATTGGTTGTCATTGCTGCGCGTCCCGGCATCGGCAAAACAGCCTTCGCGCTTCAGGTCGCACGCCGCACTGCCGTTCGTCAGAAAAAACCGGTTGCGATCTTCGCGCTGGAAATGACAAAGAACGAAGTTCTCAAAAGAATGCTGAGCTCTGAGAGCGAAGTTGAAATGGAAAGTATCGACGGCGCCCAAATGACGGATACTCAATGGAGCAGAATTTATCAAGCTCAAGAAGTGCTGTCTAAAGCACCGATATTCGTTGACAGCTCAAGCGAGCTGACGCTTATGCGCATTAAGACGAAGCTTCGCCAGCTCGCTGCGCAGGTTGGAAATATCGGATTGGTTGTAGTTGACTATCTCCAGCTGCTAGAACAAGAAGACGAGAACGCTTCTGCGGATCTTCGCTCCATACAGATCGGTGTTCTTTCTCGGGGCCTAAAGCTGCTGGCCAAAGAACTCAATGCTCCGGTCCTTCTTTTATCCCAGCTTAACCGTCAGGTCGAAAACCGGCCTAACCATACTCCGCTTCTTTCCGACTTAAGAGAATCCGGTTCCATTGAACAGGATGCCGACATGGTGCTCCTGCTTTATTCCAAGGCCAAATTCGGGCAGGAGCAAGGAGACTCCAGAACAATTTACATGGATTTGGCAAAGCATAGGAACGGACGCCTAGAAGTTTTTTCTACGATTTTCAAAGGCGAGATCCAATGCTTTGAAGAATTAAACGCTTGGAATCAATGAGAAGAAAAAAGAGCCTAGACCGACGTGTTCAATGAACATCTAAATCTTGGAGGGCTTCGATCTAGGCCCGTAAACTGATAATTGTTAGAAAAAATAACACAAATATGGGATAAATAGCAAATTAAGAGACGGATTTTTTTATTTTAATGACATGGAACCCCTTTGCTCCCAGCGAGATAGAGGGAGCAAAATGAAAG
>ENA-ORSB01000680-ORSB01000680.1-human-gut-metagenome-genome-assembly--contig:-NODE-680-length-37525-cov-6.656605_pt1 | contig 37525 bp, 29 predicted proteins | sample MGYA00242180_ERZ509144 | MGnify/ENA primary metagenome ERZ509144 (study PRJEB26280, sample SAMEA2338661) | human gut metagenome | biome: human gut; feature: human-associated habitat; material: faeces...
TCTTTGGCACAATAAAATACGCAATCAATACAATTGGTAAAAAATAATATAAAAAGCTAATACTTGTAAAAAGCATGTTTCCTCCTTTCGCCCAATAGGGACGCCCTTTTTGGGGCGAAAACTTGTTAATTATTTTTTTAAAAAAATTCCGCCCAAAAAGGGGCGTCCCTATTGGGCGAAATTTTTACATTACTGCTGGCATTTCTGGTGGTAGTTCTATATCTTCCTCATCAGATACCTTTTCTAATTCTTTTCCTATATTATTATTTACATATTCTTTAAATGCTCCATATACTGGTTTTGCCCAGTCTTCGTCTGACATTACCATAAATATTGTATTTCCGCTGTTTGTTATATATAAGTTACTAGCTGAAACACAAATCCATTTTGCCATGTCGATATTGTCTAGCATTTCTTGTTTCATCTTTTCTACATTAGCACCCGCTTTTACTTTTACTGCAACTGCTGAATATGCTTGTGAAGACATTGATGGTTCAGATACAACAAGTGTTTCTACATTTTCGTTTGATTGCAAACCTGTATAATCTTTTACAGCTACGGCATCACTTACATCAATTTTAGCTGTTTCTAAATCTGGCAATTCATCTCCTAATTTATTATAGATAGATTTAAACATTGCCTTCATTTGAGAAGCTGTCTCTATTGTACTACTTTCTCCTTTTGTTTTTTTACTGTTTCCTACAACTACTCCTATTGTAATTGCAAGAACTACGATTACTGCAATAACTATTGCGATAATTGTTTGTTTTTTCATAATTTTAAAATTCCTTTCTTTTATTTTTTACTCTACTTATACTTTAACATATCCAAGCATATAAAGTAAATAGATTTTTCTAATTTTATAACTTCTTATCACTTATTGTTTCCTTTTATAAAAAATCCCCTGCACCAGACATAATTTTTTCTTCGTCTGTTGCAGAGGATTATCTTCGAATGGCTATTTTACTTTAGCAAGCCATTCATGGCATTGTCTAACATAGAGAGATCTTTCTCTCCAATTTCTACCGTCTCGATCCATGTTTTGAGGCTATTAAACCTTTCTTCTTGGATAAGCGAGTAAGACAGGACCAATTTTTTCTGATCCTCGAGTTTTTCATGTGTGGTCTTTTCATCCTGCAGGCATTCTTTCAGCCTCAGAAGAGCTACGTTAAACAAAAAACGTCTGTTATCCTCTTCAATCTGAAGAAGTTTAACATAGCACTCCCAACCGTCCAAGTTTTTGTTTTCTTTCTTAAACCGGTTAATCTGATAATGATGATAAACCTGTTTCACAATTGGTAACCCTGTAATTTTCATCGTCAAGTCTTTCATTAACATCTGCCGATATTGATAATCTGACAAAAACAACTTCAATTTCATACTCCTAACCTCTCTTTTGTTAGTATAGCATCTGCCGTACACTTTTATTACCATCGTCAATTTGACTATGATATATCTATACAGCATTTTTACAATTATTCATTTTACTATATTTTACATAAAATGTCAATTTAAAATCACAACAAAATGCTAATATGGCAAAATTTTTTATCTGACATATTAGCATTTTAATCTTTATATTACATTATATTGTTTCAAAATAAGTTCTATATCTGTTCCTTCTATCTTTTTTAGAAGTTCTTTCACTGCCATTCTTTGTGGTAAATTCATATCCATATCTGTTGCTTTCTTGCCATCTCTAAGTTTTACAGTTGCATTCAACAAATCTCTTATATCATACACGCTGCCCCATACTTCTGGCACGCCTCTATCTACATTTAACAAAGTGTAAACGGCTTCCATTGCTGTACGTATAGAATATTCTGTTGTAAATATTGTATCTCTTTTAGTTTCTGCAAATTGTCCTAAGAATGCAAAGTTTACACTTCCTTTTGGTACAACAAGCGGTCTATCTCCATCTTTTCTTGGCATAAAGAATGCTGTTATATATGGCATCATGCATGGAATTGTATTTGCACTTTTTTCTGCCATATCTTCTATTTGATTTTCTGGAACTCCAATATGGTATAGCCATTCCATACAAATTTCTTTTCCTGTACATTCTCTCATTGGCTTTTTAACAAAGTTTCCTGGCTTATCTGTAAATAATCCATAAATCCAGCCAACTAATTGGTCTTTTGGTTGACTTCTAAATTGTGGCTGGCGGTTAAATGTCCAGCTTAATAACCAGTTAGAATCTTTACATGTTACTATTCCTCCAGTTACAACTTTTCCACTAAATTGATCTCTCTTACATATTTTTTCTACATAAGGTGGAATTCTTCCATCTAAAGTAGTTACTGTTGCACTCATCCAGTTTGTTTGTTCTGGGTCGGAGCAGAATTTATCTGGGTGACCAAATTCATCACATTGCTCTGCTATTTTTCTCCACATATCCCAGCCACCGCCTGGTTTTATTTCTGAGTCAAATGGAGCTGGTGTATTTTGACTTCCAAGTCTTGCATTTTCTACACATCCACCATTCGTAATAAATACTAGATCGTTTTCCGTTAAATCTATAGAATTTTGATTTCCATCTGTAGTATATATTATTCTTTTTGCCACTTTCTTATATTCTTGGATGTCGAACTCAACATTTTCAACTTTTGTGTTGTAATGGAATTGAACTCCGAATCCTTCCAAATACTTAATCATTGGCAATATCATAGATTCATATTGATTATATTTTGTAAATCTTAATGCTGTAAAATCTGGCAATCCGCCAATATGATGTATATATCTTTGTATATATAACTTCATTTCCAATGCACTGTGCCAATTTTCAAAGGCAAACATGGTACGCCAATATAACCAGAAATTTGAATTTAACACTTCATCATCAAAAAAATCAGTAATCTTTTTATCGTATAGTTCTTCATTTGGAGTAAAGAACAATTTTAATATTTCCATTGCACCTTTATCAGACAAACCAAATTTCTTATCTGTATGTGCATCTTCACCTCTATTTATAGTGGCTCTCATTAAAGAATAATTTGGATCCTTTTTATTAAGCCAATAATATTCGTCTAAAACACTTACACCTTCTGTTTCTATTGATGGAATTGAACGGAATAAGTCCCACATGCATTCAAAATGGTTATCCATCTCTCTCCCGCCACGCATAACATATCCTAAATTGTCATACTTATATCCATCACATGCGCCTCCTGGAATTGAGTCCTTTTCAAGAATATGAACTTTTTTGCCTTTCATCTGTCCATCACGAACTAGAAAACAAGCTGCAGCAAGAGCTCCTAGTCCAGAGCCTATAATATATGCTGATTTATCATCAACACCCTCTGGTTTAACAGGTCTTGCAAAAGCTTCGTAATTTCCACTACTATAATACATAAATTTTACCTCCTTAGTTTTAATAAATTTATTATAAAAATAAAAATTTGTAATTTTCAATAACCAGTTTTTTCATAATGTCAAAAAATTTTACAAATTTATATAATTGTCAAAAATTTATTAAACAATCAGTAAATATTTTACCTATCATTGCTTAAATTATACAAAGCTTTTTTAAAACTTCCATCTAAAATTTTACTTAACTTTTCTATTATTTCTTTTGGACTTTCCTTCATGCCTTCTTCTATCCAATTCTGAATTATTCCTACAAATGAATATCTATAAAATGTAGCTATAAAAGTCTTATCTTCGTCTTGTACCTTTATGCTTTCTTTTTCCGCTTCTTCATCAATTACATTTTTCAATAATTTATCAGTATGTTCATATATAAATTTGTTTACATATTTTCTACTTATTGAGTTATATGTATTTCTCACAAAATCATTATTATCTTGCACATAATTAAAAATACTAAGAAATCCTTCCTTCCACTTTTCATATGTATCTTTATCGTGAATAATTGGTTTAATAACCTCATTAGTATATATCCACTCTATCAAATCATATACATCTGCAAAATGATAATAAAAAGTTTGCCTCTGTATTCCACAATCATCTGTTATATCCTTAATAGATATTTTTGTTAATTCTTTTTGAGACAGCAACTTCTTTAAAGATGTAGCTAATGCTCTTTTCGTAATTTCCGACATACTGTACCTCTTATAACATATTTCTAATATATTGTTTATACCATATTAAAATCCAATTTTAAAGCTTTATAATATAATTTCTATTATATCTTCCATTCTTATTACTTTATCATCATTCAATATGATAATGTTTTTTATATCATCAATCTTTTTTACTAATCCTGTTGTTGTTTTGTATTTTCCACCTTGCTTTTTTGTGTCTTTCACAAAAAAAGTTATTGATACTTGTTGGCTGGGATTGTGTTTAATATAACTTAGTTTTTTATTTATATCATTTCGTATTTCATCTGCTACTTCTATTTGATTTTCAGTTACTCTAGCTACTTCACTTACTTCATCTTCATAGCCTGTTACAGCAGAAAATGGAGCAAACTGTGCAGACCTGGCCTCTAGACTCATTCGTGGATGTATTTTTGAAACATGGTGCTCCAATTTTATTATGTCATCGTATTTATGTTCAATCCTCATAGTTCCATACCTCCGCTCTACAAAATATTTTCATTTTACTCTTGGTGGCCTCCAATCTGCCCATTTCTCTGTATTGTTGTAGCGTCTTCTTCTAAGTCCATTCCTTTTATTATTGCATTTTTACCGAATCTATTTTTTAAATCTATAATAGTATTTTGAATTTTTTTCTCTTTTTCTAATTTTACTTTTTCCTCTTTTTCTTTCTCTGCTAACTTTCCATAATTAGTAAATAAATTTACCTGTTCATATTGATTTTCCTGTTTTAATTCTTTTTCATCCGTCAAATTTCCAACAGTCAAATATATCTTTCTTATTAACAAATTTCTATTTATTATTTCATCATACAAATGAACAAACCCTTCACTAATTATTCTCGTAGAAAATGTTTTTTTATCTAGTCTAAATGTTCCATGTGCTGGTTTCGGAACTTCTCTTCCATATCTATCTTCTTTTATCTCTCCATTATAATTCTTACTGAATTCTGCATTTTTAAAATTTTCCACATCATACTCTACCGTAAGAACCAACATGTCTGTAACAAAATGTTTCTGCACCATGTCTAAGACAATTTCATTTGCCATCTCCTTGATTATGAGCCTAGACTGCTCATAATTGTACGGACAGTGAAGCACCTGACCAGAACACAAGCTTCTATTTGCTGGCTTACATTCTTTGATACTCTTTATAGTAGCACATTCCCAACCCCAACTATGGTCAATTAATAATTCGGCATTTACTCCAAATAATTTATATAATAATTCTTCATTGTCTACTGAGCATCTTGCTACGTCTCCCATTGTAAACATCCTGTATTTTTCTAATCTTTTTGCATAGCCTTTACCTACTCTCCAAAAATCTGTAATTGGTCTATGATTCCATAACTTTTCTCTAAAGCTCTTCTTATCTAATTCTGCAATTCTAACTCCATATTTATCAGGGTCAACGTGTTTTGCCATAACATCCATGGCAACCTTACACAAGAAGAGATTAGTCCCTATTCCAGCAGTTGCAGTAATCCCAGTAGTTTCGTATACATCATGTATTATTTTCGTAACAAGCTCCCTAGGAGTAAGCTTATACGTATTTAGATAACTCGTTAAATCGCAAAATATTTCATCTATCGAATATGGAAATATGTCCTCTGGAGAAACATACTTTAAATATATGTTATAAATTTTGGCACTGTACTCCATATATGATGCCATATGTGGAGGTGCAATTATGTAGTCTAATTCTAGGTTTTTATTTTGTTTTAATTCTATATCGTCATAAGATTTCCCTGTAAAAATATTTTGAAAAGCCCACCTTTTTCTATCATTATTTATATTTTTTACTTTTTGCACAACTTCAAAAAGTCTTGCTCTACCAGGCAATCCATATGCCTTTAAACTTGGCGAAATAGCTAAGCATATTGTCTTTTCAGTTCTTGTATTATCCGCCACCACCAAATTTGTTGTGAGTGGATCTAGATTTCTTTTTCTACATTCTACAGATGCAAAAAAAGATTTTAAGTCTATTGCAGCATATATCCTTTCCACAGAAAATCACCTCGTGCAAATAGTATAACACATATTATTTGCATTGTAAACATTTGTTTGTGTTTTTATATAAAAATGTAAAGGCAAATTTTTTCATTTATAATTGCCTTTAGATCTTTACATATCATATATATTAGCTTTTAAAATAATCTTCTGAATTTTTGTTTTATCATCTAGTGATATATTCCAAGTACTTCCAGCAATACTTCTTTTTATTTTATGTTCTTTTGCCGGTTCTCCTAATAGCTTATTTAATTTTTTCTGTAAATCTACCTTATTAGTACATATAGAAAGAATATTCTCACTATATAATACATTTATTGTTGTTTCTGTTTCTGATTTATTTGGTTCTTTATATATCTTTTTCATAGTACTTCCTTTATTAATAGCAATTCTAGATTTAGATTATATCATATTTTTCTTGTTTTGTAAGCCTTTTTTCGCTAAAATTAGCGATTTTTTATTATTTACAACTAATATAAAAAGTGATATAATATATAGGTTCGCAATTTACACATCTGATGGAGAGTTATTCTCCAAGGAGGACACACAATGAGTTTTTTCAAAAAGAAACAACCCGAAGCTACCACGCAGAAACCTTCTGAAGAAGAAAAGAAGTACAATGCTGCTTGCCTGAACATGGAGATTGCTACTGGCAATTTCAAGCTTCACCGAAAAAGGTGCTAGCAGATTATTTTTCGGTACCACCCTTACTTTATTACATATTTCTTATAATCTGTCTGCAAATTATAAATTTAGACTATTTTAATTTTTCTTATATTCTCTACACTTTTCTTCTAATAGCTTAAAATCCACAACAGTATCTATGTACGAAACAGCATATTGCTTATTCTTAATGTTCATTTTAGGAGAAGACATAAGTATATAATATTCATTCATTTATTGTTAAAACAATTCCTTAATATTTTCTTGTCTTTCTCATTGTCATATGCCTTACTATTAAAGTTTCTTAAATAATTTATATATTTATCTGTTTGTCAATAATTTAACATTAAAAATACTTTATTTTTTTATTATTACTTTGCTTTCGTCAATATTTAAATAAACGCATATTGCAATTGCATTCCATACATATGGTCTAGATTTTCCATTAAGCCAATTTCTAATTGCGTTTTCACTAACATCCATATTATAAGATAATTCCTTAATATTGATTTTATTTGTTTTTATATAGTTTTTTAAATATGTATAATCAAAATCATCTGAATCGTTAAACGTCAAACAACCTAATGACCATTTATTTCCATTCTCATTAAAATAAATTCCAACTTTTTTAGCAATTCTTCTTTCAAAATCCTTTTTATTAAATTTTGATTTATGATTTCTTTTCGAAATTTCTTTTTTAGTTCTTATTGTTTTTGCATTTTTTTTAATATTCACTTTATACAAAGTAAATATAAGTCCTTTTTTTAGATTCACATTCCATTCTGTCTGCAGTATAAAAATATCTCTCCCATTTGCTTCATAATATAATTGATATTTTATCTTATCAATATCTGGAGCAAAAGCTTTTATTTCTAATATTTTGTCTTTTGTAGACAAATCACACTTTGCTAAAACGTTATCTTTTACGTTTATAACTAATTCTTGAGACATTATTTGTTCATTATTAAATATATCTTCTTTTATATATTTAATTAAAGGTTTCAGCTTTTGCTTTATTGTTTCAGTAACCGTATTAATCTCTTCAATTCTTTTTTCATCTTGCCTATTTAAAGCTATTATTGAGCCATCTCTATTAAGTATAATAGGTATTTCATGAATTATTGATGGTAGCTTTCCTATTTTTCTTAATTTTTTCTTATTCTCTAATTGGAATAAAACCGTTTCATTATTCATATCTCTTACATTTAATAAAGTATTTATTAGATGCTCTATTGAAATACCACTAATATTAGTTTCAAATTTTTTTATTTTTGAAGAATCTATTCGTATTTTTTTAATTTCATTAATATCTACATCTATTTTTGGAAAATCTTTTATACAATACTTAAAATTAGTATATGTTGTTAAATAACTAACAGGAATAATATATTCCTCACTAAATTCAAACACATCATTATTTATAATTATTAATTTCTTTCCATTCATTTTTTTAAAAAGATTCCATTCCAAAATACAATCATTTAATCCACTATGTACTTCTTGTATATTATCAATCCCATAAATTCTGCATAGGTTATCTTTAGTTATATTACCTTCTGAAAATCTACTAGAGATAATGTCATGTTTAAAATTATAAAATTTAAGTCTATCAAATCCTTTAATTTTCTTTCTTTTTAAGTAATTCTTAATAAATTTTTCATCAATGCTTCCATAAGTTATAATTGTTCTTTTTTCTAATTCAAAATCATTAACAATTTTATCAAATTCGTCTTGAGTTAAGTGACTTTTATCCTTTAACATCTCTTTTGTAATACCATTTATATATGTACTTTCAACATAATCTGATAATTCAAGTGGTAAAAATCTATCATATATTTTCCCATCATCTGGCTTATATATTGAAATTGATAAAAGATCATCTCTAATAGATGATAAACCATTTGTTTCAACATCTAATACAACATAATTTTGAGCGTCTATTTTGTTTGACATATTTTAAACTTCCTTTATTTCTTGCTTTTATTATTATAACATAAATACATTCATAATAATATATTTACTGTTTATAAGATTTTTTTAATTTTAATAGCTTCTTTACTGGTGCATCTTTTATATATGATGGTATTACTGGATTATCATCTTTTAAAATTACTACCGCCTCTAAATCATCTTTTCCAATTTCATATGCCTGTTTTATATTAATACTTTTCAAAATTATTTCATACTCCCACAATGGTTTTATTTCTTTATTATTATAAACTATCATTGGCAATAGACTAATTTTATACCCTTTCCCGCTATTAATAATAGACTCTAAAATTTTTATATTTTTATCATCTGTACAGTTCATTTGATGAAAACGTGTAGCATTATTAATGATAATATTTTGGGAACTATCTTTTGGAATTTTTACCTTCCCCGTAATCATAACCCTATAGTCATAAATATTTGTTTTACTAATTCCTTTTATAAATGAAACTACAATCTTACCATCTTTATCTTCTCTAGTTGCATTATCTATTAAGTCTTGGAAAACTTTTTTAGCTCCCTCTTCATTTTCAAATAAAAAACCTATTTTAATAAATTCTTTATTTATCGCATCACCTAAATATGCAACTCCTTTCCATTTAGCAATGTCCCAATGATTGCATTTAATCATTCCAGAAGAATAAATATTCCTATGTGAAATATTTTCAAATGGATTATTTTCTGGAACTACATATATAATATCTTTTTTCTCTGCAAAAGGGTCAACTGTTTCTTCCTCTATATTATCTTTTTTTATATTTGTATGCCATTCTTTATCTCTACTAATACTATAATTAGGTATGTCTATATCTTCCTCTTTACCAAATATTTTATTAAGATTATATAAACTATTTGTATGATTTAAACTTCTTTCAAAACTCTTATCATCTTCAAATATTTCTTTAAAAGTTTTTTCATAATCTTCATATGTAAAATTGACTGCCAATATATTCGCTAATAACTTAAATAATATATCCGTTATTAAGTTATGATTTTCTACAGAAATATCATACATTTCAAATGAATCTAAAGTTATTATATAAGTATCTATTCCATCAAATGAATAATTAATATCAAACTCTCCAGTATTTTTTTGTTGTACTAGTATAACAATATCTCCACGCATATAAGTATGATGAGTATGAATTGTAGCAAAGGTATTTTCTAATAATGCTATTAAAAATTCAGCAAATCTATGCATTAATTTTGAAGATGTAAAGACTATCTTTATTTTATTACCACACAAAAATGAATAAATAGTCCTTTCATTTCCATTATTATAAAATGGTAATGGAAGCTTTTGTTTTAGTGAATCTTTATAAAATTCTTCTATTAATTTATCTACTCTTCCTTTATCTCCATTACATTCTTCTAATAATTGATTATCATACTCACCTATTGCATACTTAGCCATAACCTCTGAAGTTGCCAATCCATATTTATGACATATCTCAATTATTTTTGGCAAAAGATGAAAATCCGACATTTTTGTATTTAATATTTCTGAAGAAATTAATGCATCTCGTTGTAAAAAATAGTCATTTTCCTCATCAAGGTTTATATTTTCATTACTTTCATATAAAATACTTAATAAAATATGTTTAATAAAAAACCATTCTATTACTTCCTCTATATTGCCATTACTAATTTCTAAGTCTATAATTCTATTTATTACTTTAAGTGAAAATGAATCTAAATATCTATCCTTTAAATAAATATCTATAAACATTGTAATAGCTGCTATATAATAGTTTTTAGCGGCATAATGTAATCCTATAGATTCAAAACTGCTACCAATATTAATATAAGCTTCTACTAACTCGCCATCTGTTTCCTCTTTATACAGAAATGTTAAGCATTTACCCAAAATATTAATCGATTCATAATATTTTTCATTAGATACAAACATTTTAGATTTTTTTAAATACATTGCCGCTTTTCGTATTTCACAATTTCTACTTGATAATTTATCTATTACTAGTTCATACAGCTGATTATACTTATCATTATTGCAAAATATTGGTAACATATTTTCAACCATTTTTAATAAAGTAAGGAAATCGTATTCTTTAAATTCTGTTGCTTCTTCAACAATAGCTATAAGATTATCAAATTGTTTATCTATATTTTCTTCTAATAAAATATTTATAATACACATTTGAGTTTCTGCCTTTAGTTGTGTAACTCTACTTTGAGATTTTTCTTTTTCATTTAAAAGATTTAATAATATATTTGTTTCATTTTTTACTTCATTTTTATCTCTATTCTTTCTGGTATATAGTAATGTCCATAATGTAGCTAATTTTAATATTTCTTCTATTTTTTTATCTTTGATAACTTCATTTTGATATTCTATATAATACTTTTCAAAATTAGTATCATTATTTAACCACCAATTGTAGTACCACGCTAAATCATACAAAATATTTCTTTGATCTACAATATTATTTTTTTCTTTTGCCAATCTTAATGCTCGTTCAAACTTTCCTACAACTATAACTTCGTCTTCTTCTAAATCTCTACTCAAAATAGCTGACTCTATAGAGAGATCAATAGCATCTTGATTTACTATTTTTTTTGAACAATAATCCTGCAATTTCTTTTCTATTTCTTCTACTTGCCTATGTTTCTTTAAATCGTTTGGACCAATTTGATTTTCTCTTAATGGTTGAGTAATATTTATTATTTTTAGCAAATCCAAATTTTTAACATTGAGTGCTTTGTCTAATATCCATGTTTTATCTAAAACTCTTATTTCTAGTCCTGTTTCTTTGCTCTTGTTATCTTGATATTCCAATTTTTTATCATTTTTAATTGCTTGATTCGTTATAAAAAAAATCTTTGTATAACCTCTATTTGTTTCTATAATCTTTTTTATATCTCCATCACATTTTGATTTCCAAGCTTTTTTTAAACTAACTGCAAATGCCCATCTATCATTTTTTTCATTTAAACCATACCACCAATAATTTTGAATATCTCTTGATACTGGATAATTTTCTGTATCAATTTTTCCATCCCCTCCTCCAGCTGGTCCAGTTTCTTCTATTAAATTAGGGCAAATTTCCCTTTCTAACAGGTTTCTTATAAAATCTTCAAAGTCAAAATGTTTATTTTGTTCTGCCAATTTTGATAAATGAAAATCTAGTAATTCTCTTGGACATTCAATTTTATCTATAACCTTTGAATCTGAAAACTGATTAGGATGTAGTTTTTTTAGTAATTCTTTAGGTTCCATATTTTCTCCTTCTTTATACAATATATTTATTTTTTATCTTTCTTTTCAACTTTACTATTAATTTTTTTTAAGGCATTTAAATATTCTTTTTCAACTGGACTAATAGTCTTAACTTGATATTTTCTATATTCCGACTTTGCCTTTTCAATTGCTTGATTATGTCTAATACTTCCTGCATTAACCAACACCTTTTCACCTGTAGAAGACAATATCATATCCAACTGTTTAATATAGTCTTCCATATACATTGGATTATGTCTAATTGCTTGTATTTCTGCAAAATCAAAATATCCTGATACTAAATTATTTAAAACTTTTAGTTCTTCTTCAGTTAAATAATTTTTAGCAATTACAACATCTTGTAATGCTGGAATATCTCCTTTAAATGTAGTTAGTCCCATAAAAGGCTTTTCTGAATCCGCTCTTTCATAAATTACCTCTGATGCTGTATGTCCATGCGTAGCATAATGAAGTTTATTTTGAACAATTTTGAAAAATTCTAATGTTTTTTCATCTTTTGGGTCATAATCTACTGCAGTTGCATACAAATCAAGGACTTGTCTATATAGTACTTTTTCAGATGATCTTATATCCTTAATTCTAGCAAGTAATTCTCTCCAATATTTACCGCCACCATTACCTTTAAGTCTTTCGTCATCCATAGTAAAGCCTTTTATCATATATTCTTTTAATCTCTCTGTCGCCCATTTTCTAAAATTAGTAGCAATTTTAGATTTTATCCTATATCCTAAAGAAATTATCATATCTAAATTATAAAAAGGAATTTCTCTTGAAACGTTTCTTTTTCCCTCTTTTTGAACTTGTCGGAAATTTTGACAAGTTGATTCTTTATCTAATTCTTCTTCTACATAAATATTATTTATATGTTCTATGATATTTGTTCTTGAAGTACCAAATAATTCAGCCATTTGTTGTTGAGAGAGCCATACTGTTTCATCTTCAAGTTTAACATCTATTTTTGTTAATCCATCATCTGTTTGATATATTATAATGTCGCCATTTGTATTATCCATTAGAAATACCTCCTCTTCTTTTTACAAACATTTGTATTGTATCATATATACCAATAGGTTTCAATCTTTTTATGAACAAAATTCAACCATTTAATCAAACAAAGTAAAATAGAGTATATCCATTGGACATACTCTATTTATTACATATTTTTATTTATGCATTTTTTCCACAGCAGTTCTTATACTTTTTCCCACTTCCACAAGGGCATGGATCGTTTCTTCCGACTTTTGGTCCTTCGTTTACAACTGTTTTGTTCATTCCGCCTTCTTTTTCTGATATATTTCCATCAACTAAGTTGATTGCTGTATCTTCAAGGCTTGCTCCTGTTACTTTTGTTGTTTCTGTTCTTTCTATTGGACCTTCTTTTTTACGAATATTTAGCAATATTTTTACAACGTCCATTCTTATGTCTTCTATCATATCGTCAAACATTTCTGTTCCTTCAAGTCTGTATTGTACAACTGGGTCTTGTTGTCCATATCCACGAAGTCCAATACCTTTCTTTAATTCGTCCATGTTGTCTATATGATCCATCCATTTTTGGTCAACTATTTTAAGCATTACAACTCTTTCAAGTTCTCTTAAATTTTCCTCACCAAATTCTGTCTCTTTAGAAGCATATATTTCGTGTACTTTTGCTATTAATTCGTCTACTAAGGCATTTCTGTCGAATTTTTCTGCCTTTAATGCTGATACATCACTTATTCCTAAGTTTGTTTCTATGTCTTGAGCGATTGATTCTTTGTTTACTTCTTCTCCGTCTACTATATGAGAATCTACTATTAATTCAACAACAGAATCCATCATTTTTAGTATGCTTTCTTTTAAGTTCATGCCGTCTAAAACATCTCTTCTTTGCTCATAAATTACTGTTCTTTGAACATTCATTACATCGTCATATTGTAGAACGTTCTTTCTTATACTGAAGTTTCTTCCTTCAACTTTCTTTTGGGCATTTTCAACAGCCTTTGAAATTAATCTGCTTTCTATTGGCATATCTTCGTCTGCACCTAATGTATTGTAAACTTTTGTTACAATGTCTCCACCGAAGATTTTCATTAGGTCATCGTCTAACCCAATGTAGAATCTAGATTCTCCTGGGTCACCTTGACGTCCACTACGTCCACGAAGCTGGTTATCAATTCTTCTTGATTCGTGTCTTTGTGTACCAATTATCTTTAAACCGCCTGCTTCAATAACTTTTTCTTTTTCTTCTTTTATTTCGTTATCGAATTTTTTCTCTAATTCATTGAATTTTTCTCTTGCAGCAAGTATTGCTTTGTCATCTGTCTCGTTATGTGCTGCAGCATCTTCAATTTCTTCATCAGTGTATTTTAGCTTTCTCATTTCTTGTTTTGCAAGATATTCGCTATTTCCACCAAGCATAATATCTGTACCACGTCCAGCCATGTTTGTTGCTATTGTAACAGCACCAAATTTACCAGCTTGTGCTATAATTTGAGCCTCTTTCTCGTGGTATTTAGCGTTTAATACTTCATGAGGAATTCCTTCTTTATCAAGTAATTTACTTAATTTTTCAGATTTATCAATAGATACTGTACCAATTAAAACTGGTTGTCCTTTTTCATGAGCTTTTTTGATGTCTGCTATAACAGCTCTAAATTTGGCATCTTCATTTTTATATATTATGTCTGAATTGTCTTTTCTAATCATTGGCTTATTTGTTGGAATTTCAACAACGTCCAATTTGTATATTTCTTGGAATTCTGCTTCTTCTGTCATTGCAGTACCTGTCATACCAGATAATTTTTCATACATTCTAAAGTAGTTTTGGAATGTAATTGTGGCAAGTGTTTTAGATTCATCGTTTATCTTAACATGCTCTTTTGCTTCAATTGCTTGATGTAATCCGTCATTGTATCTTCTTCCATACATAATTCTTCCTGTAAACTCGTCTACAATTAGAACTTGTCCATCTTTTACAATGTAATCTTTATCTTTCTTCATTATTCCGTTTGCATGTAAAGCTTGGTTTACATCATGAACTAATTCTGAATTCTCTAAATCATTGAAGTTCTCTAGTCCAAATTCTTGCTCAGCCTTCTTTATACCTTGTTGAGTAAGAGTTGCAGATTTAGCCTTTAAATCTACTATATAATCATATTTCTCGTTATCTTCTTCTTGCTCATAATCTTTGTCATCTTCTTCAATTATAACTTTAGCTTGTAATTTTTTTACAAAATGGTCAGCTTTTTGATATAAATTAGAAGATTGTGCTCCTCTACCAGAAATTATAAGTGGTGTACGAGCCTCATCAATTAAAATACTATCGATTTCGTCGACGATTGCATATTTTAATTTTCTTTGAACTAATTGGTTCTTGTATATAACCATGTTATCTCTTAAGTAATCGAAACCAAACTCGTTGTTTGTACCATATGTAACATCACATGCATATGCTTCTTGCTTTTGCTTTGGATTCATTCCGGCAATAACAAGACCAACAGAAAGTCCTAAAAATCTATAAAGATTTCCCATCCACTCGCTATCTCTTTTTGCTAGGTAATCGTTTACAGTAATAACGTGAACTCCTTCTCCTGTAAGTGCATTTAGGTAAACTGGAAGTGTTGCAACAAGTGTTTTTCCTTCACCTGTTTTCATTTCTGCAATTCTTCCTTGGTGAAGTATAATACCACCAATTAATTGTACATCGAAATGACGCATTCCTAAAACTCTTCTAGATGCTTCTCTTACAACTGCGAATGCTTCTGGTAAAATATCGTCCAATGTTTTTCCGTTCTTCAATTGTTCCTTAAAGTATGGAGTTTTTGCAACTAATTCGCTATCAGATAATTCCTTCATAGCTGGCTCTAAACTGTTTATTTTTTCAACAATAGGCCTTACTCTTTTTACTTCTTTTTCACTGTATGTTTTAAATAATCCCATGAATAATTCATCCTTTCAAATTTATGTAATACAAGGCAAAATAGGTTACATTTTGCCATTTTTTAACTTTGTTATAGTTTACGTGGTTATTATATAACTAAATGTGGCATTTAGCAAGTAAAATTGTAATAAATTATTAAAATATATAATAAAACAGAGCACATTTTAAGGCTCTGTTTTTATTCATCTTTATAAAGTCGCAGATGTTGGTACATAACTCTCGTCTGGAGGATATACATACTCATCATTTGGCGTCTTTGTCTCTTTTATTCTTTCAATTTCTATAACTGGAATTTCTCCGTGGTATTCACCTTTTGTTATTGTTCCTTCGATTTCTACCCAGCATCCATCTTTGTATTTTTCTGCTCCATTCAAGTGACACAAAAATCCTACCACAACTGCCTGCAAATCTGGAGAAACAATCATCTGCCTTGCAAGCACAAATTGGTCATTTGGGAAATCGTATAATCTGTACACAAATCCGACAAACTTAATTTTTTTACCAATATACTGATTCATATTATCATGAACTGTTTTTAATACATTTGTATAATTGGCTGCAGATATGGTATTTATTTCACTTTGTGGAACTCCTTCACTCTTTGATGTTATTCTTTCATTTGAATTAATTATATTTATTACTCCTATTGCAAACATTATAAATATTAAAATTGTTAAAATAACAAATACTATTTTAAATATCATCTTACCATTTAGCTTAAAATTGCGAACATACATCTTTCAATCCTCCCATAAGAATTGTTCTTCTTATGGTACATACTATGAAAGATTTATTGCTTTTATGAATAATCTCTTGAAAATATAGATTTTACAACTCCTTTGTCGAGTAAATTACTGAATATGTTTTTTAGAATTATTAAAGCTATTGGACCAATAAACAAACCGATTACTCCAGATACTTTAAAGCCAGTATACATCGCAATTAATGTAAATATCGGGTGAATTCCAATGTGATTGCCTACAATTCTTGGTTCTATAAATTGTCTTACAACAGACATTATTATCCATAGCACAAATATACTTATTGCAAGTCTTATGTCTCCATTACATGCTGTGATTATTGCCCATGGGACCATTACACTACCCGACCCGAATATTGGGAGCGCGTCTACAAATCCAATCCCCAGTGCATACAGTAATGGATATGAAACTTTCATTCCAGTTAGTTTGAATATATAGAGTCCAATTAACGAAATTATGAATGACACCAATACTAATATTGCCTCAGCTTTTAGATACCTACCTAACACTTCCATTATTTCTTTCAGATGTTTGTAAATTTTCTTTACCCACATTTCGGGTAAATGGTGTTCAAGTTGGTCTATCATGTATACTTTATCTGTACAAATAAAATACAGTGATAAAAATGTTACAGCCAAATACACTCCAATAGTTGGAATCGACGTGATCCATTCTAGTACACCTTTTAAGAATGAATTTAGCCATAATACTGCTGTATTTAGGAGTTCTGTTGCAGACCTTTCAATAGCCGTAACAACATTTTCTGGAATGTTCAACTTTTTTAAGTTTTCACTGCCAAGAAATTTTTGTATCATCTGGCTCGCATTTGTAAAATACGTTCCCAAATTATCTAATAAATTTGAGCCTTCCGAAACAAGTGTTGCAATCCCCCAGGTTAATAATCCAATAATTATTCCTAGTACAAATACTATCACAATAATTGCACTTGTTTTTCGTCTAAATTTACATTTTCTCATAAAAAATCTTATAGCAGGCTCTAGCAAAAGAGATATTACAAATGCAATTAAAAAAGGCATATAAAAGAAAGCTAGTTTGAAACTTAGATAAATAGTTATAAAGCTTAATATCAATAAAACTAACTTTCTAAAAACCTTTGTCCAATAATTCATATCAATTACCATAATAGCTCCTAATAAATAATATATTACTATTTTATGGTAATTTTCAAAAAGTATACGTTATACAATATAATTTATTTTCAAAATAAAACAGAAATACTTATTATTTTGAAAAACACGGGCAAGCTCGCCTTTTGAAGAGTCTGGAAGAGCTCCGACCAATAGTGCCGTACCGAAGTTTTAAAAATAATAAGTATTTCTGCATTAGTATTAAAGTTGAAAAATTATAGAATTACTCTGCGTTATGCTCGTCTGTTCCACAAATACATTCTATTGTATCACACAATTCTTTTTGGTCTACTGATTGATTTGCGGCTAAGTCTCCTAATGTTAAAATGCCAATAACTTTGTTGTTTTGTGTTACAGGTATTCTTCTAATTTGTTTTTCAGACATTAATCTTTCAGCCTCTGTAATTTCGCTGTTTGGAGTACATGAGCATGGCTGTGTTGTCATTATCTCGCTAACTGTGGTCTTGCAAGTATCTTTATCGCATGCAACTGCTCTTAAAAGAATGTCTCTATCTGTTACAATTCCAACTAATCTGTTTGAATCATCACATACTGGAGTACAACCAATATGGCATTCGCACATCATTTTAGCACAGTCCTGTACAGATGTGTTTGGCTTTACATAATTTACATTATTACACATACAATCTTTAACTTTCATTTATATATCCACCTTTCAAAAAAATTTACAATATTATTATGCACATTTGAAAATTGAATATACAGTTTGAATTTTGCTGATTTGTCAAAATTTTCATAAAAATTTAAACCGGAATAGATTAATCTCAAATAACTTAATCAAAAATAATTTATGTTTTCCAAACGAAATCATAAGCTCGCCTTTTAATGAGCCTGAATAATCTCCGGTCACGAGCAACTTGTCGATTTAAAGATCAAATTTATTCCTGCTTATTATTCCCATTTATTGATTAATTGATTCAATACCAAAATTTGAATAAAATCCTTTTTTATATCATCTTTGGCATTTTTTTCATTTAATTTTTTAAAAATTTCATCAGTAATTTGGTTAATTATAGTTTTTGTTGGTTTTTGTGTAATTTTTTTGCATTTATTTATAACTATCGGATTAATTTTTAAGTATGACTCTGGATATAAATCTACCGTCTGTAAAGTTGGCTCTTTTATGTTTATCTCGCTTCTTGTATATGTATCTCCAATTATAGTTTTCATATACTCATCAGTATTTAACATATTTGTATCCTCCCTCGAACTATTCTGGAAGATATATTTTAATAATGTTCTTGCATTATTAAAACCTCCTCATATACTGTATTATATGAGAAGGTTTTTGTTTTGTTAATTTAGTTCATTTACATACTGTTTGAATTTTTTTCCACGTTCTTCAAAATTTTTGAAGGCATCAAAGCTTGCACTTGCCGGCGATAATAACACTACATCTCCTGTTACTGCTTTTTGTTTTGCCATTTTAACGGCTTCTTCAAGATTTGTACAATGTATAATGTCTATTTTCTTATCTTGCATTTCTCCTAATGCTATGACTGTTGCATTTTCAATTTTTTCAGATGTTGGGCCAGTCAATATTAATGTTCCTACTTTTTGTGCTATTTTTTCTCCAATTTCTTTGTAATCTAATCCTTTGTCTGATCCACCTGCTAGCAATACAATATTTTCATCAAAAGCATTCAATCCCGCAATTGTACTTGCTGGGCTGGTTCCAATAGAATCGTTGTAATATCTTACTCCATTTAGTTCTCTTACAAACTCTAATCGGTGTTCAACCCCATTAAAATTCTTTATTGCATTTAATTGTTGTTCTTTAGTAGCGACTGTTTCTGTTGCTGCAAGTGCAGCACAAATATTTTCATAATTATGAATTCCTCTTAATTTTATTTCATCTTTTTTCAATAACTCTATGCATTTTCCATCTACACAATGTTTTATCATCTGGTCAGCTCTGTCATACACATATCCATCTTTCAATTGCTTTGTACTACTAAAGAATACAGCTTTTCCGACTACATCTTTTGCAAAGTTTCTAGTAATATCATTATCCTTATTTAGGATTGCTATTCCGTTTTTATTTTGATGTAAGAAAATATTTTTCTTTGCTTCTTGATACTCCTCATATGATTTATGTACATTCAAGTGGTCTGGAAACATATTTGTTACAACTGCAATATCTGGGCTAACTTCCATTCCCATTAATTGAAAACTACTTAATTCAAGCACAATTATATCGTCTGGTCTCATATCTTTTACTTTAGTAAATATAGGCTTTCCAATGTTTCCTCCTAAAAAGCAATTACGTCCTGTTTGTTTTAATATTTCATATATAATTGATGTAGTAGTAGTTTTTCCCTCTGTGCCAGTTACGCCTATTACCTTACATGGTGCAAGCTTTAATACCATTTCAATTTCAGAAGTTAATAATGCACCTCTTTCAACTTCTTCTACAAACTCTGGCGTTGTTGGTAATGCACTAGGAGATCTAAAAATCACATCATATCCATGTAGTCTAGATAAATTATCTTCTCCTATTTCAACTTCATATCTATATTTATTTATTTTTTCCATAATTTCATCTGATAAATTTCTCTTGTCAAATACTGTAACTTTCGCATTTTTATCATAAAAATAATCAAGCAAAGGTACATTGCTAACACCCATGCCGATTATAGCAACCTTTTTACCATCTAAGAATTTATTAAATTCTTCTAACTTTTCATTTACAAAATCCATACTTAAACTCCTTTTTAGTTTTTCGCCCATTAGGGACGCCCCTTTGGGGGGCGAAATATTTTATTGAGCAATCTTTTCTAATATTTTCATAGCCGATTCTTCTGCATTCTTGCATTCTGTTACATCAACATCAATTGTTTTGCTGTATCTCTTGTAGAAGCCGGCTTGCTCCTGCAACATATCTCTTTCTTCAATATGTTTTTTCAATTCTTCTCTTGTTATTGTTTCATCTTCATATTGATGCATTTTTCTATCTACTCTTGTATCTATATCTGCTGTTACGAAGAAATGATAATCTAGCTCAGGATAAATTTTCATTAAGTCTCTACCTGATATTATTAGATTATATTGCTTTTTATATGCATCTATTAATTTTCTTCCAAATATGTAGAATTTTGTGTTATCAGCATCTTTTGCAATTTTAGAAACTGCCATTGATGTTGTGTCTGATTGTAAATTATCTTCATTTATTTCTTTTCCATCAACATAAACAACACTTTCTCTATTTTCTATTTTCAATTCTACTTTTAATATATCCATCATTTGCTTTATATCAATTGGTTTATCTGTTCCATGCATAATCTTATTCATGTCAGCTCCTGAAGACATTAATGCAAATACAATTCCTCTATATAAATTGCCACCATGTAATATTATACTATTAGGTATTTTGTCTAATAATTCCCTACAAATTGATGTTTTGCCAGCTCCAACTAGTCCTTCTATTCCTATTGTTATATTATTCTCTATTATATTATTTTCCATTTCTTCACCTTGTTCCTAATTTATTTATACAGTAATTATATGTATTTTGTTCTAATCTGTCAATAGAGTAATTTTGCTATTTTTTATTATGTTGACCTTTCGAAGATTCTGTGGTAAAATTAGTTAGTTCGTTTTATACACATGTATAATTGAAAGGAGCATATGATGAATATTTTTGTTGGATGTTCGTCTCGTGATGTAACTGATAACGTTAAGTGGAGCCGCTATTGCACGGCAACACTTGAAGTTACAAAATTCATAACTGCGCATAAGCACACTCTCGTATTTGGCGGTTGTGCAAGAGGCCTTATGGGGCTTATGTACAAATGTATGTTACTTAATAAAGCCAACATAATCGTGGCTATTCCTCAGGCATACATTAACGATGCCGAAGAGCTTTTCTACAGCAATTTGTTTGACTTTAACACTGTTAGTGAGCGCAAGGATTGGATTTTCAAGAATACTTCCATGCATATTTTTCTGCCTGGTGGCATCGGAACAATTGACGAGCTTTTTTCAAGCATAGAGGCAAAACGTTGTGGTGAACACAACAGCCCCATCATTATCATCAACGAGCAAGGTTACTTTAATGACGTTTTACACGTTCTTGCACGAGTTTATGATGAAGGCTTTGCAGATGAAAAAGACGCCAAACTGTATACCGTGGTAAACTCCACAGATGAGATTGTTCCCACATTGGAGAAATCTCTTTCATAAGTATAAGTTGTTACATTTTTAATTTGCTCAAAACTCTGCGGTAAGTATCCGCAAAGAAAGTAAATCCCCTGCGGTTTTAAAACCAATGGGGATTTACTTTGTGTTAATTAAGATATTTTTTTAAAAATTTTCCTGTATAACTATCTTCATTTTTTACAATATGTTCTGGTGTTCCTACTGCTATTACTTGTCCACCTTTATCTCCACCTTCTGGTCCTAAGTCTATTATGTGGTCGCAAGTTTTTATTAAGTCTAGATTATGTTCTATTACAATTATTGTATTTCCTGTATCTACAAGTCTTTGTAAAATATCCACTAATCTATGAACATCTGCTATATGCAATCCTGTTGTTGGTTCATCTAAGATATATAAGGTTTTTCCTGTTGCTTTCTTAGAAAGTTCTGTTGCCAATTTTACACGTTGAGCCTCTCCACCAGATAGTGTTGTTGAAGGTTGTCCTAGTTTGATATAACCTAAGCCAACATCATACAATGTTTGAATTTTTGATTTTATTCTTGGTATTTTATCGAAGAATTCTAATGCTTCTTCAACAGTCATATCTAACACATCCGATATTGATTTTCCTTTATATTTTACTTCCAATGTTTCTTTGTTATAACGTTTCCCTTTGCAAACTTCACAAGGAACATAAATATCAGATAAGAAATGCATTTCTATTTTTAAGACTCCATCTCCAGAGCAAGCTTCACATCTTCCACCTGGAACATTGAAGCTAAATCTTCCCTTGTCATATCCTCTCATTTTTGCTTCGTTTGTGCCTGCAAATAAATCTCTTATCATATCAAACACACCAGTATATGTTGCTGGATTTGAACGAGGAGTTCTTCCTATTGGTGATTGGTCTATGTTTACTATCTTGTCTATATTATGAAGGCCTTTTACTTGCTTGCATTTTCCTGGTTTTTCATTAGATCCATTTAAGTCTCTTGCTATCGTCTTATATAAAATTTCATTTACAAGTGTTGATTTTCCTGAACCAGAAACACCTGTTACACATATAAATTGTCCTAATGGAAATTTTACTGTAATATTTTTTAGGTTGTGTTCTGTTGCTCCAACTACTTCTATAGATTTTCCATTAGACTTTCTTCTTTTCTTTGGAACTACTATTTGTTTTCTTCCACTCAAATAATCACCTGTTATAGAACCTGGTGTATTTTTTATCTCTTCTGCAGTTCCTTGTGCCATTACATTTCCACCATGTACTCCGGCTCCTGGTCCAATATCTATAATCTGGTCAGCAGCATACATCGTATCTTCATCATGTTCTACAACTATAACAGAATTTCCTAAATCTCTTAATTTCTTCAATGTAGCAATTAGCTTGTCATTATCTCTTTGATGAAGTCCAATGCTTGGTTCATCAAGAATATATAGAACTCCTGTAAGACCCGCACCGATTTGGGTTGCAAGCCTAATACGTTGTGCTTCACCACCAGATAAAGAACCAGCTGGTCTCGAGAGTGTTAAATAATCAAGTCCAACATCTATTAAAAATTGTAAACGTTTATTTAACTCTTGTAAGATCTGTTCTGCAATCATTGCCTGGGTTGGTGTAAGCTCTATGTTATTTATATATTCTTTTATTTTATCTATTGACATATCTGTAAGTTCTTTTATGTTTAAATCTCCAATTTTTACAGATAAACTTTCTTTTCTTAAACGAGCCCCATGGCAAGCAAGACAGGGAGACTCACTCATGTACATCTCGTAAAAACTTCTCATACCATTAGATTTTGTTTCATTATGACGTCTTTCAAGGGTTGGAATTACGCCCTCAAATGGAGTAGAAAATTTTCTTGTTCCGGCAGCAGATGTATATTCAAAATCAATTACTTCATCTCCTGTACCATATAGAATTTTATTTAAGAAATCCTTTGGTAATTTTTTAATTGGAACATCTTTAATTTTAACTCCATAATGTTTTGCAATACTCTCAAAGTACATCTTAGCCATAGTATCGCCTTTTTTCATGGTGCTAGCTCCGAAAGCTTTTACACCATCATATAGTGTCTTATCTTTATCTGGAATTATTAAATCCTCATCAATTCTCATTAAATAGCCAATACCAGTACACTCTGGGCAGGCACCAAATGGATTGTTAAAAGAGAACATTCTTGGTGTTAACTCTTCAAAACTAATGCCACAATCAGTACATGCATAATTTTGAGAATAGATTTTTTCTTCTTGGCCTGGCACATCTATTGTAACTAAGTTGTTTGCGTATTTCATTGCTGTTTCAACAGATTCAGTTAATCTTGCACGAATTCCTTCTTTAATAATTAATCTGTCTACCACAACATCAACATTATGTTTCTTCTTTTTATCAAGAGTAATTTCATCTTCTCCAAGCTCATACATTTGACCATCTATTCTTACTCTAATAAAACCTGCTTTTTGATAATCTTCTAACTGTTTTGTAAATTCTCCCTTTCTTCCACGTACAACAGGAGCTAAAACTTGAAGTCTTGTTCCTTCTTCAAGTTCCAGAATATTATCAACAATCTGGTCAATAGTCTGCTTTTCAATTTTCTTACCACAGTTTGGACAATATGGCACTCCAATTCTTGCATATAATAAACGCAAATAATCATAAATCTCCGTAACCGTTCCAACTGTAGAACGAGGATTCTTAGAAGTAGTCTTCTGGTCAATAGAAATAGCTGGTGAAAGTCCTTCAATGGACTCAACCTCTGGCTTTTCCATCATTCCTAAGAATTGCCTTGCATAACTAGACAAACTCTCTACATATCTTCTTTGCCCTTCTGCATACAAAGTATCAAAAGCAAGTGAAGATTTTCCAGAACCCGAAAGTCCTGTAACAACTACCAATTTATTTCTTGGAATCGTTAAATCTATATTCTTTAAATTGTGTTCTTTTGCACCTTTTATAATAATATTATCATTCATTAAAATCATCCTTTAATAAAATTTTTGCACTGTTATTATAGCATATTTATAATGCCTTTTCAATAGTTTTACAAACTTTTGTTCTTTTATTTTTTATAATTTAAGTGCACTTCTTTTCAAAAGCACACTCCTGTTATTTTTTATTTAGTTTTAATATTGTTTACAGTATTTTTCATAATTTTGTTGTAATTTTTCATAGTTTTCTTGTGATACTGTTATCTTTAATTTAATAGAATTTAGATTCTCATAGTCAATAAGTTTTTTGTTTTTTATATCCTGTAATATATTTTTATACAACATATATCTATTTGTGTCATATGTTACAAGACAATACTGATAGTTTTCGTCATTAGAATTTTTTCTGTTTTCTATTTCTAATTTAGGCTCTATTCCATTCAAATATTTTACTTCAATGTTTACTGTACCTATTGAATTGTCTATAATATATTCATGCTCATAGTTTTTTGTTATCCATAAATTATCAGACATTGGAATTTCTTGTGATAATGTTTTATATTCATTATATTGATTTGTTGAACCATGTTCGAAATTTAGGTATGACCCTATTGCTATTCCTGCTCCTACCCCGCAAGTTATCAAGCCTATTATTGCAATTATAAATATTTTCTTAAAATGTTGTTCTTTGTCTACAACAAAATTAAATGCTAATTCCATAAAGCTATAAAGAATTAAAGCTATACCAATTCCAACAAATGCAATTCCCGCGAATATATTTCCATATATAATATGGTACAATGAAACTACTGTGCAACCAACATCAATTACGAATCCTATTACCACTGGAATTGCAATGAAAATCATAAATAGCTTTATCATTATTACTATGATTTTTTCAATTACTTTTAGAAAAGCCGGACCAGAATGTTTTGGATCTCTAATAATTATTTTTTCTTTTGACTTTTCTTCGTAGTGTCTATTTTCTGTTTTTTCGATAGGTTCTTCAATACTCTTCTTCGTAATATTTTGATCCTCTATTGTTACATAATAATCTAGATACCTAATTTTTAGTAAATGAATAAAAATTACTCCTCCAACTGCAATCAATATAAGCGTAATTACTTTGCTTAATATTTTCCATAATATAGGTAATGGAAGAATTCCATAAATTATGTATTCTAAAAGTTTCATAATTAATAACCCAGATAGCAACAAAATTAGAATTATAAATACCATTTCAAATATAAATTTGATTTTTTCTTTAAACCTCATGCTAACAAACATATTATATAGTTTTGTTATAAAATTTAAAAAGTCTTGCATGCATACATTTAAATCAATCTTGTTTTTCGAACCTTCTATTGAAGTATTTCCTATTGAACCATCATCCATTAAATCTTCCAAGTGGCAATTTAATATTTGGCACATTTGTAGCATTTTTTCCATATCTGGATAAGAATTGCCAGCCTCCCATTTTGAAACTGCTTGTCTAGATACGCCTAATTGTTCTGCAAGTTGTTCCTGCGATAAATTATTGTTTTTTCTTAGTTTTGGTAATTTTTCACTAAATCTCATTTTTCTCACCTCCACCTAAATTATAGAGCAAATAAATAAAGTTGCACCACCAATTTTCATTATCTTTTTGTAAACTTTCAGTTGCATTTTATCCTTTGCACTATTTTTTTAGTATAAATAGGTGTCTAATTGTTGTATTTTTAATAATTTACTCTTCAATTAGTTTGCAATATTCTTCTACAATCTTTTTAGCGTGTCTACGATCTCCATATAAGCAATCTATGTATTCTGGAGCTTTTTCTTCTTCATAGCATTCTTTCGTAAATCCATCTATGTATTCAACATATTCATTAACTCTGTTTTCTTTATCAATCATCCAAGGTTTCTTTGGATATATAAAGTGAATTACAGCTAAGTCATCCATCGAATATTCTTGAAAGTTTACATAGTACTCTAGATATGGAAAGAATATATTATATTTATTTTTTAGATGTAACTCAGGTTTATTTTTCCACTCATGGTCATATTCCTGCAATATATCTTGATCCCCTATCGCATCTCGTTTGTCTATTATTGTTTTTATTATTTCTTTAAATTTTTCAATTTGACCTTTTTTAGGCTCTACTACAATAACCCCAGATGTAAGCTCCAAGCATCTGCACGTTAAATTTGGACCATAATGTTTATCTATTACGGCTGACATATGTGGTTTATCAAATAAACAATCTATGTTTTGTCTTACATAAATGTCACTATCTATAAATACAATTTTTTCGAAATCTGTTAGTTCAAAAATATTTAGTTTATCAAAAGTGTAATTCCATCTATTCTTTGCCCTTGACCTGTTTCTATCTATTATTTCTTGAGGCAAGTCAACTTTTTCTCTTCTTATAGTTTTTATACCTTTTTTATTTAATTTTTCTTCTATCTCTTCAGAAATCTCGTTGCTAAGTAATGCATATAATGGATATTTAGAATGCACATTTTTTAATGCTTGATTTAGTGCAATAACTCCTGGTAAATAATTTTCTGTTGATAAAGTCGTAAAATAAGCCTTCTCTCCCATATTCTCTCCTCTTTTTGCCCAAAAAGGGGCGTCCCTATTGGGCGATTACAAGTTTTTTATTATTTTCAGTAATTGTTTTTTTCAACTTTTTCCAAACAACTTGTACATGTTGAAAATCTTCATAATCTTGTTTTACATTTGAATTATATTTTTCTAGGTCTTCCAATAAAATGTTAAAGTCTTTATCTTTAAACATTTTATTCATTGCTGGAATGCCTCTCTTTAAATTTTTTACTGTTTTCTTTATTTCTTTTTCATAATTTTCTCTATTAGTTGCATACAAATATAAAGGTCTGTATTTAATCCAGCCTCTAGCCACCTTATAAAATCTCTGTTCAACGCTTTTATCGTTAGATTTTGTTTTATCTATTTTCCTTGGATACTTTCCTTCTAAAACATTATTAAATTTTATAAATGGGTCATGAAAATGATAAACCGGTACACTTACCACTTTGTTTTCATTCAATAACAAAGAAAAGAATGCATCTTCTCCTCTTGCCCCTTCCGGATTATAAAATGCCGGAATTTTTTCTAAATGTTTCAAGTTTAGGCACAATGGAGATCCCAATATACGTTTATGCGTTCCTTGGATTTGTATTTCACTCACAGTTTTCTTTTTCATTAATTCTTCATCAGCATAGGCAATTCCATCATTTTTTGACAAATATTCTTTAACATCTTTCCACGTCATAAATTCATTTTTTACAGCCTCTATAAAAGACTTTATTCTACGCTCATGAAATGGATTTTTTAATTCCATATATGGAAGTGGCGAATTATATCCGCATCTATGTCCGAAAGTAATATCAGCATTTTCTATGTTCTCCAAATGCCCTAATATATTATTTTGTGCCTTCCATTTAATGTTTTCGTTCGTATTATTCTTAATACATGCTACTGGGTATTCGTCATCATCCCAGTATAAAAAATAATCAATTCCATTAATTACCGCATTATATAGCAGTGTATTCCTTGCTTTTGCATAGCCATAGCCGAAGAATAAATTGGCTTCGTCCATAGTTATTATTTTCTCTTTAACTAATCCTGATTTTTGCTCCTCTATTAATTGGGGAGTAATATGAACAATTTTTATATCTTTATGTACCTCTGGTAATATTTTATAAAAATCTTCTTCTCTAGATTCTTTTTGGTAACTTAAATCATACAATATGAATATCGTTAACTCAACCTCTCTATCAAACTTTTTAGTTTGATTTAATAAATGCTTATATGTGTTGTTTATAACAGCGCAAACATTCGGTCTGCCTGACACAAATCCAATTCCAAATTGTGCCTTTTCTTCCATATTCTATTAATACAGCTCCTTCACGTTATATTTTGCTTTTGCAATTATATCATACTTTTCGTTTAATGGCAATGTTTTTCAGTTTTATTATAGTGTTTTTTAATATGGCGGAGGCAGTTTTTAATTATTATAGCTTAATTTCAATATTCTTCATTTCATCATCTATATGCATTTTTTTATAGGTTACTTTACAAGTATCTAACAATTTTCTAGATGCTATATTATTTTCGGAATTTGCATATTTATCAGATAAATATATTACTTCTTTAATTCCAGATTGAATTATCATTTTTGCACATTCGTTACATGGAAATAAATCCACATAAATTTTAGCACCTTCTAAGTCCTTTCTACTTCCTCTATAATTTAAAATTGCGTTCATTTCTGCATGGCATACATATGGATATTTTGTATCCAAATTGTTGCCTTCTCTATTCCAAGGAAACTCGTCATCATTAAAACCGTTTGGAGTTCCATTATATCCAATTGATAAAATTCTATTATCTGCACCAACAATGCATGCACCAACTTGAGTTGATGGGTCCTTACTTCTCATCGCAGATAATTTGGCTATTGCCATAAAATACTCATCCCAGCTAATATAATTACTTCTTTTTTTATTTTTATCTTCCATTACATCCTCCATATATATAAACGGTAAATTTTTAAATTGGTCACACAATTATATTAAAAAAAATCTAATTTTTAGAAATAAGTTCAAGTTTGTTTTTTGAGAAATCCAAACAAGAGCTACGTATCGAAATTTTTGTAAAATTAAAATTGTTTTTTATATTACTCGCCCAAAAAGGGGCGTCCCTATTGGGCGATTTCAAATGGCATATGTTTCATCAGTTTATTATAGCATTCTCTACAAACAGGTATATATTCTGCGTCTCCAACCATAATATCTGTGTCTTTTTGTCCTTTATAATATGTAAATATAGCTTCTTCGCTCTTACAAATTTCACATATAGAAGTCATCATCTCAATATTATCAGCAATACACATTAAATCTCCCATTTTACCAAATGTTTTCTTTTCTGATGTTAAATTTAATCCAGCTATATAAAATTTTTTTCCTTCTGCAGCCATTTTATCTATTGTTTGAATATCTCCTTTTAAAAATTGAAATTCATCAATAAAATATGAATCTGCATCATATTTTTCAAGCTCATTTATGCTCTGAATATTTATAGCATTTATTGAATTGCCTGCTCTTGTTGATATTACTGCATCTCCTGCTCTATTGTCTAATAATGGTTTAAATACCTTAATGTTCTTTCCTGCAATTAATTGTCTCTTTAATTCATTAAATATCTTCTGACTTTTGCCACATTTCATTGGTCCTGTATAAACATTAATAATTCCCATTACTGTTACTCCTCCATTTATGTAAATCATATTTATATTTTTGCTGATGAATACTATATATGTAATTAGGATATTTATCAAGTGTTTTTGCTAAAATTATTAATTTGTAATAATGTGTAATATTTTGTAATAATATGAAACTTAAAAAGTACTAGTTCATACTTTAAAATATTACTTCATTACTTTGTTATACTCTTAATTCCATTTTACAAAGCATGTTTCAAATTTTCTATGAATTAGTACTTTTATTGCTATATTTTAATTACATTTTTAAAATTCTATTTTTTGTTGTAACCAGTTTTCTATTTCAGAAATATCAATTCTTACTTGTTCCATTGTATCTCTATCTCTAATTGTTACTTTGTTGTCTTCTAATGTATCGAAGTCTATTGTTACACAATATGGTGTACCAATTTCATCTTCTCTTCTATATCTCTTTCCAATGCTTCCAGCCTCATCATAATCACACATAAATTTCTTTGATAAATTTTCATATACCTCTTGTGCTTTTTCCGATAATTTTTTTGATAAAGGAAGTACAGCTACTTTATATGGAGCAAGAGCTGGGTGTAAGTGTAATACAACTCTTGAATCTCCTTCACCTAAGTCTTGTTCTTCATATGCGTTACATAAGAATGCTAAAGCAACTCTGTCACATCCTAATGATGGCTCTATAACATATGGAATGTATTTTTCGTTTGTCTCTATATCTTGATATGATAAATCTTGTTTTGAGTGTTCCATGTGTCTTGATAAATCATAATCAGTTCTATCAGCAATTCCCCATAATTCTCCCCATCCAAATGGGAATGCAAATTCTATATCTGTTGTTGCTTTGCTATAGAATACTAATTCTTCTTTTGAATGATCTCTTAAACGTATATTTTCTTTCTTCATTCCTAGGCTTAATAACCAGTTTTCACAATAATCTTTCCAATATTTATGCCATTCTAAATCTGTTCCTGGTTTGCAGAAGAATTCTAATTCCATTTGTTCGAATTCTCTTGTTCTAAATATAAAGTTTCCTGGTGTAATTTCATTTCTAAATGCTTTACCTATTTGTGCAATACCCATTGGCATTTTCTTTCTAGATGTTCTTAATACATTTTTAAAATCTACAAATATACCTTGTGCTGTTTCTGGTCTTAGATATATCTCTGCTGTTTTATCCTCTGTAACACCTTGGAATGTTTTAAACATTAAATTAAATTTACGTATATCTGTAAAATTTGTTTTTCCACAATTAGGGCATGGTATTTTATTTTCATTAATAAAGTTTATTAATTGTTCATCTGTCATACCATCTGCAATCATGTCTTTTCCTTGTTCGTGTGCCCATTCTTCTATTAATTTATCTGCTCTGTGTCTTGTTTTACATTCCTTACAATCAATTAATGGATCTGAAAATCCTCCAACATGACCTGAAGCAACCCATGTTTCTGGATTCATTAATATCGCCGCATCTAATCCTACAATATTTGGTTGCTCTTGAATGAATTTCTTTCTCCACGCAGCTTTAATATTATTTTTTAATTCGTTTCCTAAAGGACCATAATCCCAAGTATTTGCAAGTCCTCCATAAATTTCTGAACCCGGATATACATATCCTCTTGATTTGCATAATGCTACGATTTTTTCCATTGAATCTACCATAATAAAAACCTCCTATCGGGATAAGGGGACGGTCTTTTTTTCCCTATCCTAAAAAATAAAACTACTTAAGTACGAAAGTAATAAGCAGTTTTTTATTTTTTATATTTGTAATAGGGATTTTTGGACCGTCCTCCAATCCCTATCAAAAAAACTTCCGTACCTAGCTTACTTGCTAGGGACGAAAGTTATATTCCGCGGTTCCACCCTAATTGATAAATTTAATTATCCTCTTCGTTATAATTGTGCTCCAAAGCTCCCCATATTTTTTGGCTATTAGTTTACACCAACCACTAACTCTCTTTTAGCTTTATAAATACTTTTTCTTTTTCATCGCACTTATTAAATTTATATACTTATATCATATTATTTACAAAAAATCAAGGATTATTATTTAATTACACCAAAATATATTGCCAAAATAATTTCTGTTATTAAAATTGTAGGAAATCCTATTGTAAATTTCAATTTTTTTGTCTTATGTCTAAAAATATACATTCCTGCTATTCCTCCAATTCCACCTCCTAGTAGAACTAGAGTAAATAATCCTGCTTCACTTATTCTCCATTCACCTTTTTGTGCCCTTCTTTTATCCCACCACATAGCTGCAAAAGCTAGTAAATTTATACAAATTAAGTATATTATAATGTTTTTTGGTGTAAATATTGCTTCTAATAATAATTTATAGTCTAACATCATTCTCTCCTATATCTTTATTTATTTACTATAGTTTATAATCTTATGTTAAGTATTTGAACTTTAAGCTCCGTCCCTAAAGTTCAAAATTTAAGCAAATAAACTCATCTGGTTACTTTCGGTCATTCCTTTTAAACATCCTGCATTTCTTAATAATTCTATTACAGAGCTTCCTGCTTTTGCCCTCATTCTTATATCATCTATACACATAAATGGTTCTTCTTCTCTTGCTTTAACTATACTTTCTGCTGCAACTGTTCCAAGACCAGGGATACTATTTAATGGTGGTCTTATTCCATCCTCTTCTGCAATAAACTTTGTACTATGAGACTTATACAAGTCCATTGGTAAGAAATTAATACCTCTTTCATACATTTCTAATACTAGTTCTAGTATTGCATACATATTTTTATCTTTTGTAGTTGCACTATTTCCTGCTAAATCTATTTCTTTCATTTTATTTAGTACTTTTTCTTTACCATGACACATTATGTCACTATCAAATTCGTCTGCTCTTATCGTAAAATATGCAGTATAATATGCCTTTGGCTCGTGTACTTTAAACCATGCTATTCTAAATGCGTTTGTAACATAAGCTGCAGCATGGGCTTTAGGGAACATATATTTTATTTTTTCACAAGATTTTATATACCACTCTGGAACATCATGTTCCTTCATTAATTCTTTATATTGATCCCATTTAGGCTCTTTTCCTTTTGCTACCTTTCCTTTACGAACTGATTCCATTATCTTAAATGAATCATTTGGTGGTAATCCCTTTTTGATTAAATATATCATTATATCATCACGACAACATATTGCTTGTGATAATGTAACTGTTCCTTCATCTATTAATGTTTGTGCATTTCCAAGCCATACGTCTGTACCATGTGATAATCCAGAAATACGAATTAATTCATCAAATCTTTTGGGTTTAGTATCAACTAACATTCCGTCTTACAAATTTTGTACCAAACTCTGGAATTCCATAGCTTCCTACTTGTGAATGTATTTGCTCTGGTGTTACACCTAAAGCATCTGTAGAACTAAAAATCGACATTGTTTCTTTATCATCTAATGGAACTTTTGTTGGATCTATTCCTGTAATATCAAATAACATCCTTATCATTGTAGGATCATCATGTCCTAGTATATCTAGTTTCAACAAGTTTTGATCTATTGAGTGATAATCAAAATGTGTTGTTATAATATCAGAATTTGGATCATCAGCTGGATGTTGTACTGGTGTAAACTCATATATTTCTCTACCTTTTGGAACAACTATAATTCCACCTGGATGCTGTCCAGTTGTTCTTTTTATACCTGTACATCCTTGTGAGATTCTTGCAACTTCTGCATTTGTAACTGGTATATTTCTTTCTTCATAATATTTTTTTACATATCCAAATGCTGTTTTATCAGCAACTGTACCTACTGTTCCTGCTTTAAAAGTTGTTCCCTTTCCAAATATAACTTCTGTATATCTATGTGCTTTTGCTTGATATTCTCCAGAGAAGTTTAAGTCTATATCAGGCTCTTTATCTCCATTAAAACCTAAGAATGTCTCAAAAGGTATATCCATTCCGTCTTTAACAAGCTTTGTTCCACATTTTGGACAATCTTTATCTGGAAGGTCAAATCCATTTTCATATCCGTAATCGGTAAAATCTGAATATTTACAATTTGGACATCTATAATGTGCTGGAAGCGAGTTAACTTCTGTTATACCTGTCATATTAGCAACAAATGACGAACCAACAGAACCTCTTGATCCAACTATATATCCATCTTCGTTTGACTTCCAAACTAGCTTTTGTGCAATTATGTACATAACGGAAAATCCATTTGTTATTATAGAATTTAGTTCTTTGTCTAATCTCTCTTTAACCAAATCTGGTAGAGGATCTCCATATAATTCATGTGCTTTTGAATATGCTATTTCTTTTATAGTAGTTTCACAACCAGGTATATGTGGTGGACATTTTTCTGGCGATATTGGGCTAATCCAATCACACATATCAGAAACTTTATTTGTATTTGTTACAACTACTTCGTATGCCTTTTCTTTTCCAAGGTATGAAAACTCTTCAAGCATTTCTTCTGTTGTTCTTAAATATAGTGGTGCTTGCTGGTCTGCATCATCATATCCTTGACCGGCTTGTAACATTCTTCTATATATTTCGTCAGATGGATCCATAAAATGAACATCACATGTTGCAACTACTAATTTATTTAATCTTTCACCAATTTCAACAATTTTTCTGTTAATATTTCTTAATCCTTCTTTATCTGCTACAGTTCCATTTCTTATTAAGAAATCATTATTACCTAATGGTTGAATTTCTAAATAATCGTAGTCTTTTGCAATATCTTCTATTTCTTCATCAGTTTTTCCCATTTCTATTGCTTGGTATAACTCACCTGCTTCACAGGCACTTCCTAGTATTAAACCTTCAGAATATTTTTTATATATTGATTTTAATATTCTTGGTTTTTTATAAAAATAATCTAGGTGGGAAATAGAAACTAATTTATATAAATTCTTAAGACCTACATAATTTGTTGCTAAAATTATCGCATGATATGTTGGTAATTTCTTAAAATCCGCCTCTCCAGCAATCTTTTTAGTGATATCATCTAAAGTTTCTACACCTTTTTCTTTTAACATATTAAGCATTACATTTAATACTTTTACAGTTGTATCAACATCATCTAGCGCTCTATGTGCAACTTCTACCTTTATTCCTAAGTTTTCTGCAATCTTACCTAACTTATATTTTTTATAATCTGGAAACAAGTCTTTTGCAAGTCTTAATGTATCTAAATATGTATTATCTAAACTTAATCCTAATTCATTTGCATTATATTTTAAAAATCCTATGTCAAAATCCGCATTATGTGCAACTAATACAGAATCTCCTACAAATTCTAGTATTTTAGGCATAACTTTATCTATCGTTTCTGCATCTTTTACCATATCGTCTGTAATATTTGTAACCTCTACAACTCTTTGAGGTATTGGCTTTTCTGGATTTACAAAACAAGAAAATTCATCTATTACCTCTCCATTTTTTACTTTCATTATTCCGACTTCTGTAATTTTTTCTGTTCTAAATGAAAAACCGGTTGTTTCTAAGTCTAATACACAATAAGTTGTATCTATACTTTGTCCTTTAGAAAAAGACACTGGTGAAACTTTATCAGGTGATAAATATGCTTCAACACCATAAATTATTTTTATATCATGATTATCAAATCCTAATAATTTATGTGCTTCCGGAAATGCTTGTACAACACCATGATCTGTTATTGCGATAGATTTCATTCCCCATTTCATGGCTCTTTTTATTAAATCTGTAGCAGATGTCATTCCATCCATTTGACTCATTTTTGTATGCATATGAAGCTCTACTCTTTTTTCTTCTGCGTTATCCATTCTTATTTCTTTTTTAGGTGGTTCTATTTCTAAAATAGTATATGCCATAACAGTCTGCTCATGTGAAAACGAATCCATTTGTGCAGTTCCTGCTATTTTTATCGCTTTAGCATTTTTTACTCTTCCCATAACTTTTTTAGCATTTTTCTTATCTAAAAATGCTTTACATGTTAATGTACTAGTTCCATCATATAAATCAAAACTATACAATACTCTTCCAGATTTTAATTCTCTATCTTCAGAATTTATAACTTCTCCTTCTAATGAAACCTTTTTATCATCAACACCTAAATCTTTTATTTTTACTAATGGTTCATTTATCGTTAATGAATTTCCTAAAATTAAAGGTGAACTATTATCCTCTTCTGGAAGTTCTGGTACTTCTGCATCTGTTTCTATTACTGAATTTGCAATTATATTAACATCTCCAGCATATGTATCTAAACCTGCTTTTCCTATAATTTTTATAGCTTTCACTTTCTCTATTTTTTCTAAAATTTCTTCTGCTTCTTCCATAGTTGTAAATGATTTACAAGTCATTATGCCAGTGCCATCATATACATCCATTATTATTATTTTCTTTCCAGATTTTGTATCTCTAGAATCTAATTCTACAATTCTTCCTTCTATTGTTACTTTTCCAGAATTTGCATTAATGTCTTTTATCTTTACATGATTTTCTTTTGCTTTAGATGGTTTTCCGATAATATAATCTATATTATTATTTTCTAAAACTTGAGGTGGCACCATTTCGCCTAATTCCTCTGGAGGAATATCACTATCAGAAGGTAATGGTACATAATAATCTGGTGGCTCTTGAATTTTAGCATTTGCTTTTTCTTCCTCATGTCTTTTCATTTCTTCTATTCTATTTCTTATCAATTGTTCTTCTAATAGCCTATTATTTTCCTCTTGTCTTGTTAATTCTTCTTTGCTTATCTGTTCTTCTAAATTAATTTTATATTCTTTTCCTAATAAATTCTTTATCGTTATTTCTACTTGCTTATCCGTCTTTCTGGTTCGTAAAAAATCTGCACCTTTTATATGCATCTTTACATTTATATTGTTATTTTCTATCTCTATTGTACTTTTCATAAGTAAAATAGGCTTCATTAGAGGGTGTTTATGTGCCATATAGCATATTATATTCTTCCATTCATCTTTTACTTCAGGAATCTTGGTTCCATCTTCGTAATTAAATATCATTTCTATATCTTTTATTTGAAATCTTTCCATTAGATATTTCTCAAAATCCCACATATCTTTTATTTGAACGAATTTATCTGTGTTTAAAATGATAGTTAATTTATTAGTTTTTTTGTTTATTCCTATCTTACTTATATAACACTCTTGCATTTGGGAATTATTTTTATAGTCACTAAATATTTCCTTTATTTTCTTTAAGTTTTTCAATTTAGCATCTCCTATTTGTTATCAGTCGTTTTTTCTCCGATTACTTTTAATATTTTTTCATAAACTAATTTTACGTCTTTTACACCATTTATGAAAATTATCCTTTGTGTTATTTTCTTGCTATTTGTATATATCATTATCGTTCCTATTTTAAAAACTATTTGTAA
>ENA-ORSB01000688-ORSB01000688.1-human-gut-metagenome-genome-assembly--contig:-NODE-688-length-37215-cov-14.391200_pt1 | contig 37215 bp, 41 predicted proteins | sample MGYA00242180_ERZ509144 | MGnify/ENA primary metagenome ERZ509144 (study PRJEB26280, sample SAMEA2338661) | human gut metagenome | biome: human gut; feature: human-associated habitat; material: faeces...
TTTAACACTCCATTCGCCCGGATTTAACAAATGCACCGAAATTTCGGCTTGACCCGAAAGATCTTTCTCTTGCAGAATTCCGCGCCATGCAGGGGCAAGCGATACAAAATTTGAAAGAACAGGGTGTCGATATTATTGCCGAACAAAATGCGGCCAATAGAGAGATGCGCGAATTTAATCGTAGTCAGATGAATTCGGGAAAGGAAAATGTAGAGAGGATTAAGCAACAAAATGCTGCAAAATATGGTGGAACATATTCTTCTAGTACGTCAAATTACATGGAATCAATTTCAACGAAACAATCGTCAAATTCAACATCAAATAATACTTCAATAGCTTATAATACGTCTACAACGAACTCTTCGACAAATACAACAGTTGATAATTCAGGTTCAGTTAATGCTTATAGATATATTCAACGTAAAGTAAATCTACACGGGAATCCGAATTCTAATAGTTCCGTTGTTTTTCAAAACTGTGAAGTTTATCAAAAAGGTTCGCAATATTATGTAAAAATTGGAGAACAGTATTATCAAATTCAGCATTGCAACAAACAATTCTACAATCGCACAATCACATACGGAGCGCACCCATACTATTTCAATATGTAATGATTCTTATCCATTCTGCGTGGTGACCCGGCGAAAATTGGGCTGAGGTCACCACACTTTTACCGCCCGATTATAGTTAAAGTACGTTAAAGTTTGGGGTTGTAGGGCGGTGATGTGGGATTGAATGATGCTGAATGATTTTGAATGGATATAATTTATATACTGATTATCAAAGCATTGAGCAATCACAAGAATAGATATGTGTCTGTATTAACACGCATAATACACAATATTTCAGCGTATTAGCGTGGATGTGGTGACTTTTGTGGTGACTCGGAGGGGTATGAATGAATAAAAGACCGCTAACTCATTGAGAATTAGCGGTCTTCTGTGGTGCCACCAGGCACAACTTTATCGCGCTCAATCAGGAGTTTAATACCTTGTTGTGCCGACATTGTGCCGACATTTATAGGAAAATTAATTCTTTCTATCTACCATAAGAACTTCAATTAGCCTTTCTTTTTCCTTAAGGAGTTCCTTCAGATGGCTGATTTCCTGTTGTAGTTCTTTAGTGTTATTCTCGGTAAACCCATCGAAAAATACGCCAGCCGACACTCCTAACACCTTGGCTATATGCTCTAAGGTTGTGGAGTTGGTGGAGCCACGACGAATGGCGCTTTGTATGGAGCTTTCATCGCGACCTATGCGTTGCGCTAACTCGCGAATGGTGATTTTTTTGCTTTCGCATAAAGTTCTTATAATCTCTAAGTTAGCCATAAAAATCCGGATGTTTAATATTTATTAACAGGAATTATTTACCTTATGTAGGGTAAAATTTGCTACATTTGCATTGTAAATCTACAAATTTTATTCAAGTTATGCAAATGCGGGATGAAATTAAACACCTTACAGACTCGGAAATTTTACGCCAGTGGTTGGATTCTGTTCCTCGTGGAGATTACAATAATCAAAAAGTGCGACTGGTTAATGAATGTCTTGTGTCTACCTCGACTTTTAATAACTGGCTCTATGGGAAATGTCGCATACCTAATTCCGGAAAACGGGATATTAACCGCGTAACATTTGAAGTTTCAGGAATAGAAATTTTTACGATAGCCAAGCCGGGAGGAATCTCCGAAGGCGTGTGCGGAGAATCCTCCGGCGAGGCTATTTAACCCAATAATACCGCTCGAAATATGAAAAGAGAAATCACCTTCCGTAATTCCGTCGCTACCGTTGAACGGTCTAAAACAGCCGCACTCCTCCAAGTATCAACGACCGAGGCGGACAAACTGGCAATCCTCGCCGACGCGATAAACGAATCAGAGTGCATAACGGTAATTACAATCCTTCCCCCTCGTGGAAAAGTCGTATTCACCGTGGAGAAGTCAACAACTAACAGCGAGGTTATAGACATCGTTTGCGATGCTATAAGCCGAGTTTTCGACGCTGATACCTCCGTTTCCTATGCGCGACCCGAAAACGCTGTATGACCTCCGATATTATGCCCGTCGTCGTGGCTATTCCTTCAGCAAGACCGAGCGAATAGTTACGGTTCCGACTGGTCGCCGTTCCTCCCGTGTGGAATCGCGATTACAGTCGTTTGGCTATGCAATACAACTAAATCTATTCAGCGATGAAAACTAATGTTTTGCGCGTCCTTCCCCCTTCCCGGTTTTGTTGCTCACTTTGTATGACTGTTACCGGAACCACCCAATTCCGAAAAATCGGGGGGGTAGAAATCGCCGGAAATATTTGTAATTATGTAATTTGTTACAAGAGATGATAACCCCTGAAAAACTGTACGCGGCAACTGATGACGGTCTCGACATTCTTGCGCTGCATTATCCCGAGGTTCGAGAGGCGGCCCAGACAAAAAAGCCATTCAAGACGCGCCCGGATGAAAGAACACCCAGTACGTCAGTAAAATTGTTCCAGACAAAACAGGGTTTCAAAGTATGGAAAATCACTGATTTCGGCGACGAAGGGCGTGCGATTGACCCGATAGCCGTGCATATGAAGGAAAAGAGATTGCGATTTCCTGAAGCAATCCTTGACCTTGCGCAGATATTCCATGTTACGAATGAGATAAATCGGGCAGTCAATTTCCCTAATATCCGAAAATTTCCAGCGACTTCAGAGCAAATCGACGGCCAGACATATTGGGAAATCGACCAAGAATTCACGGAGGAAGAATGTCGTGTGATGGGGCCTCGGGTAACTCCCAGCCACCTAAAATCCCTTCACTGGTATCGGGTTAAAGTCCTTATTTCAGTGAAGAACCGAGAAGCGATTCATAAGTATTCCAATGAGAATTATCCCATATTCATGCGGGAATGTTGGTTTACTGATTCAGGGGGTAACCGTGACCGCTTTTATAAGATTTACGAACCTCTTAACGCCGATAAACAATGGCGTTTCCAATACCAGCCGAAAGGGAAGAAGCCCCAAAGTTATATTAACGGCTTGTTTGAACTTGCGGCCCAATGGACCGAGTTCAACGAGCAGGAAGAAAAGGCTTTCCGTTCTGATCCTCTGAATGAGGACAAGACCTATAAGGAACAAAAACTGCCGGAAGCCATCATTTGCTCCGGTGAACGTGACGCGATTTGCGTCCGTTCTCTTGGTTATTCCCCGTTGTGGTTCAACTCCGAAACCTATCAGGTGAGTGAGGAGGAGTGGCGGCAAATAAACAGATACGTTTCAGTCGTCTACAACATACCGGACATCGACACAACCGGCCGCCTGAAAGGTACGGAACTTGCGTTGCGCTTTATCGACCTCCATACGATATGGCTCCCGTCGTGGCTATCCAATTACAGGGATAACAGAGGAAAACCGCGTAAAGACTTCCGCGACTGGATAGAACTCCGGAAAGAAAAAAGCGACTTCCGGGGCCTTCTCGAACTCGCTACACCCGCGAAATTCTGGTACACCTCAAAACAGGAAAAGACAGAGAAATTAAAATACAGTATCGACGTTTCGTGCTTGCATGAATTTTTAATGCTCAACGGATTCTATACCCTGAAGGATAAACACGCGCCCGGAACTCAATTTGTCCGTATCGAGGGCAATATCGTTAAACTCGTTACCCCGAAGGAAATCCGCGAGTTCGTTCATCGTTGGACTATCGAAACAGCCCGGCCGCGTGTGCTGCGTAATCTCGTCCTCACAACGCCCACCCTTTCGGCTGCCTCTCTGGAGGCTCTGACCGAAATCGACCCCGATTTTACCAATTATACAGATCGGTCGCAATTCTTTTTCTTCCCTAACTTCGCCGTAGAGGTTACAGGTAAAGAAATCATCAGGCACGACAATAGAACCGCCGCTATCGGTCGCTATGTATGGGAGGAAAATGTCATCGGTCATAATATAAAATTCCTTCCCGAAATGTTCGAGATTAAACACCCTGAAGGATGCTACGAGAGTGAGGATTTTGATATAACGGTATTGCCTCACACCTCGAATTATTTCAAATACCTGATTAACTCGTCGCGTATTCACTGGCGTAAGGAACTGGAGCAAAATCTTGCCGACCTGCCCCCTGAAGAAGCCGCGCAATATCTGGAGGAAAACCGTTTCAACATTGCCGGACCCGGACTGACTGCCGCCGAAATCCAGGAGCAGAAACAGTGCCTTGTCAACAAGATTTTTACAATCGGGTTTATGTTGCACCGTTACAAGTCAGAGTCGAGAGCATGGGCTCCGTTCGTTATGGATAACGTAGTGGGTGAGAACGACCAGTGTAATGGCCGTTCAGGTAAATCCTTCATGTTCCGCGCCCTGTCGAACTTTACCCGCTGGCTTAAACTCTCCGGGCGAAACCCTAAGTTACTGGAAAATCAATTCGCGTTCGAACAGGTGAACAAGCACCTTGGCATTGTTGTCATTGACGACTGCGACGAATATCTGCCGTTCAAGCAGTTCTACGATAATATCACAAGTGACATCACAATCAACACAAAGAACGTTTCAGCCTATACCCTGACGTTCAACGACGCGCCGAAATTCGCGTTTACAACCAACTACGTCCCGAAGGAGTTCGACGGTTCAAGCGTAGGCCGTATGTTGTTCGTAGTATTCTCCGATTACTACCACCAGCGGACGGAAGATAACGACTATCTCGAAACGCGTCAGATACGAACAGACTTTAATAAAGACCTGTTCGGTAGCAACTACACCGAGGCGGAATGGGAAGCAGATATAAATTTTATCCTTCAATGTGTCCGGTTTTATCTGTCTGTCGCCTCCCTTCCCGTGAAAATCGAACCCCAGATGGGTAATATCATATTCCGGAAATATCTACGGGACATGTCGGATAACTTCAGAGAATGGGCGGAAGGCTATTTTGCAATCGACGAGAATGGGAACGGCGATAACCTCAATCGCGAGATTATCCGAGAAAAAGCCTACGAGGATTATAAACGATTCTCCGGCGTTAGCAAAATCACTATGCAAAAATTTTCCAAGCAGTTGAAAGGTTTTTGCTTTACCTGTGATTACATCGATTGTCTGAACCCCGAAGAACTCCACACCTCAGGCGGCAGAATCCTCCGGCGTATCGAAGATCCGATTACACATCAGAAGGTGCAAAAGGAAATGATATATCTCCGCACTAAGCAGGAGGCCGAACGTCTGAAGAATCCCCCGCCACCCCCTCCGGCTCAAAACTCTCTCCCCGGTTTTGACAATGATACCGAGGGAGATACGCCATTTTAATTTTACAGTTATGAAGATAAGAGTTTTTGAAGCCTTCGCTGGGTATGGAAGTCAGTCAATAGCACTCCAGCAGCTGAAGGAGGAATTTCCCGGCTTCGATTACGAGGTAGTGGGATTCTCCGAGATAGACCGTTTCGCGGTCCTGGCATATTACGCCGCCCGCGACCCTCGCCTTTATGGAATGCAACACGGTAGCCCAAGCCCGAACAGAGGGTATCAGCCGCCCCAAGATTTACTCGCCAAATACAGGAATTTCGGCGATATTACGAAGATAGAATGGGAGCAGCTTCCCGACTTCGATTTATTTACCTATTCGTTCCCCTGTCAGGATATAAGCAGCGCAGGACTTCAACGAGGACTCGCCGAAGGTTCCGGTTCCCGGTCCTCTCTCCTTTGGGAATGTGCAAAGGCTATCGAGGTGAAACGCCCGAAATTCCTGTTAATGGAAAACGTCAAGGCTCTGACATACAAAAAGCACAAAGGCAATTTTGAACGCTGGCGCAATGTTCTGGTGGGTTTCGGATATGTCAATTACTGGGCTGTTCTCAACGCTAAAAACTACAACATACCCCAGAACCGAGAACGGGTGTTTATGGTGTCGATTCTCGGGGATATGCCATTCCGATTCCCGGACCCCGAACCGCTGACGCGCCGCCTCGCTCATATCGTCGAAAGCGAAATCCCCGATTCTCAATATCTCAACGAAAAGCAAATAAATTGGATATTTCGCCACTGTCTGCGAAAACAGGAGGAAGGATGCGGATATAAACCGAATTTTAAAACAGTCAACGAAATATCAAGCGCAATTACTTCAAATTATGGACACCGTGAATGTGATACATATCTCGCCGAGCCGGTCGCGTGTGCATATCGAGGGAGAAACCCCGACAATCCCGGCGACCGTCGGTCCGGGATTCCTACCGCTCAACGTTTGGAGTTAGGTGGATATATAGCTAATTGCGTAACCACTGTTGAAAAAGATAGCCTTCTCGCCGAACCGAAAGTTTTAGGATATACCCGCAATGCTAAAGGTTTAGTCGTGAGCCGACATTTCAAAGATATATCCGGCGCGGTTTTATCTTGTAACCACCGTTATACAGGTTCTACCGCCGAATATGTCGCAGAACCGAAAGTAATACAGTTGCCCCACGGGTTCGCCTCCGGAAACGTTCTCGACGTGTCTCCGACTGTAACCTCCTCCGCTTTTGTCAATAACAATCTTCTTTGTATCGGCTATCTGATACGCAAATTTACGCCGCGTGAGCTGTTCCGCCTTCAGGATTTGCCGGACAAATACACAACGGCGATTCAGGCGGCCGGTATCTCCAAGACGCAACAGCACAAACTCGCGGGTAATTCTATCCCCGTCAAACTCCTGTTTCTTATCTTTAAGAATCTGTTTGTTCGATAGCCGTAAAATCATTAACCGCAAAATTTTCTGCCCAAAAAATCATAATCTTCTCGAAAATAATTTGCCGGTTCCGGATTTGTTGCTACCTTTGCAGTGTCTACCATTTGATACAGGCGACAGTGTCGCCGTCAGCTTCAGCCGTCGGCCTTTTTTATGGCCGTGGTTTGAGCCACAATATTAGTTCCGTCCCGTGTGGAGCGTTAATGCGCCCACAGCCTGTATCAGGTGGTAGACAACGGGGAGCGGAACTTTTTCTGTTTTCTCTCCCAGAGATTCATTCAACATCATTTTCAAGTTTCATTTAATTGTCTACCGAAATGAAAACAACCAACAGCATCGCGCTCCATCAGGGCGCGTCGGCCCGCATCCTTCCGGGCGCAGTCTCCACAATCATCATTCCATCCCTCCGCGTCATCAGCGCGGTGGCCTCGGCCATCCTCTCGCCGGTGGCTTACCTGCAATGCGCCGCCGGGAGGCCGTCGCTGCCAGTGATACTGGGCGCGGCGACTGCCATCTTTGCCGGGGCATTCCTTCCGTCATCAACCTCCAGCCGGAAAGGAGGTGAGCTATGAGACTCGAAGTAGGTGGAGCGCAGATAACAGAGGGAGTTGCCGAAGTGATGGAAACCTTGCAGACTCAGCCCGAAATCCTGAAGGCCTACCGCCGGACAGTCTCTGTGCTGTCGCGGATGCTGATACTCTCCCCGGATGATGACGACGACGTGGAGACCATGGCTCATCTCAGGGCGTTGCAGATGATGATCCGTGACTTTGAGACCATCGCCAATCCGCCCGGAGGAGATGACGTCGTGAATGATATTCCGGTGGCATCATTGTAGGGTATTATATTTTTTTCTTTTGATTAAGTGGCATAAAACCAAGCGTCAGGCATAAGGTATTTTATTTCGAGCCGGGAGCCGGGCCAACTCGTAACAAAACGAGGCGGCCCGGCTCCTTCTTTTCGCCCCGGCGGACTTTTCGCTCCTCCAGCCTCACCCCATACCCCCTCCCAATTTTATACAAAAATTTTGTTACTTTGTATCAGAATGTTTGCAAAGAAGATAACAAAGTGAAAATCAAGGAATAAAGAAAAGGGGGAGGGCGTAACAAAAGTGGTAACAATTGGTGTAACAAAGTTTTTTCGGTTTGTTACACCTGTCGGAGGTAGGGTTGTGTAACAAATTTCGGTGACGTGATACAAAATGAGATTTCGGTTTGTGTCGAGATTACCTTTTTGAAAATCAGACTATTGGAAACAAATAACATGGTAACAAAAATTTCTGATAATTTTCCACCTTGTCGCAGGTAAACAATTCCATTGTGAGGAGAATAATGCCATAAAATGGGAATATATTCCTAACTTTGCTGTCGACATTCAATCTCCCATCCACCATGATGACAATAAAAATAACAGTAGAGCAGTATGTGGCCGAATATATCCAGGGCAAATTTTATGACAGTGAATCCGGAGCAGTCCGGTTTCCCTCCGCAATGGATATTTATATCTTGATCTACGACCTCCTCCAAAAACGCCCGGTTGACCATCCACGCGACACGGGAAACCTTGAATTTGCTCTGCCCGAACGCAGGGAAGGGAAAGACCCGTTGACATACAATTACCTCTCAGGTAGGGCGCAGAAGATTCTCGGCGATAAGATGCGGCTGATGATGTGGGCCGAACTGCACGACCTTATGGATGAGAACAAACATATTAACGGGATTCAATTCAAAGAGTCCGTGTTTATGTTCTTGCGGAAGTACAATATCGAATCAATCACCGAGGATGCATTACTGAAGAACTACCAGAGATGGCGGGACAAACAACGCCGTAAGAAAAAGCGGGGATATACGAGAAAATAAGTTCATCTAAGTATGGGATTTTTTACCCGACCGGATGCCCCGTTTTGTCCTTTTTTCGCGGTATTTTTGTCGGAAAAATGGCTGAAAAGTGCCGAGTGGTTGAAAATCAGTAATTTATAATATGAAATATGGAGCGTTCTACTGTTTCAGTCTGTCATAGTCTAAAACTTGTCCCACTCTCGAGTATGACAATATTCGCCCGGATCGCGTCGCGTGTGATCATGGAATTACTCGGCGAGGTTGTCGACGCGGAAGCGGTTCCCGGCACAATCAAGGTGACAACCACCACCGAAAGCGGAAAAATAAAGAAAAAAATCACCTTCGAGCGTTCCGGCGTGTCAGAGACGACCGCCAATCTGCTTGGGCTGCTTAAAGCTTTAAGGCTTGTCGCCATCTATACCGATGAGTCAGGAAGGCGACGTGTCGCCGGTTCCCCTGATTGGCCCCTCTCTCTGGAGTATGTTGTTGAAGGAGGCGTTTTCACTGTCACCCTACAAGGCGAAGATGTTCATCCCGACGGTTTCCTGACAGATTAAAGTCCTTCCACGCGCCCGCGTTATGTGGTTAATTTGCACCAAAATTAACTGCATGAACAGGCTACAACGTTTTTTCTCCGATAACTGGACTATCCAGCGGCACGATTTTGAAAACACCGTGTCGCTCCTTTTGCCGTGTATTGTCACCGGCAATATTGAAGCGGCCGCCGCGCAGTTATCCAAACAGAAATGCATGGTCAAGGCCACCGCCGCCCCTTATATGGCTAAGTGGTATGAACTCGACGACATAACCCTCCCGGTTGATTCCATCGCCGTGATAACCCTTACAGGGGTATTGTATTCGTGGGAATCGGAATGGGTGATAAAGCAGGTGGAAGCCGCTGAACTGAATCCGAACATTTGCGGTATAGTGTTCGTCATCGATGGACCTGGTGGAATGGTGTCGCATCTCGATATGGCGGCCGCCGCCGTCGAGAACTGCACCAAGCCAACCGCGACGGTGGTAACCGGCATCATGGCCTCGGCTCATTTCTGGTTAGGCACCGCAAGCGACCGCACCTTCATAGCGTCGCCACTTTGTGAGGTTGGGAGTGTGGGCATAGTGATAACCCATTATTCCTTCAAAGAATTTTTCAGGCAGAACGGAATCGACTACCGGGAAATTTATCCTGACACCGCCGACCTGAAGAACAAGGAGACCCGCGCCCTCGAAGATAACAACGACGAATCCCTGCTGAAAGCCCGTGCCGAACGGGTTCACAAGGTTTTTGCCGAAACAGTGGCGCGAAACCTCGGAATCGACTACGATCCGGAACTTCCTTTGTTCCGAGGAGAGATGTTTACAGGCGATGAAGCCGTGGCCGCCGGATATATCGACGAGTTCGGCGGACTGGCCGACGCGGTTAAATGGGTTCTCGCGCAGGCAACGAGCCGGAAGGCAAACCAATTATACCAATAATCAACATTTATCAGCAACCGAATTATGAATTTTGCGAATTTTATCCCCGCGATTCTCGGTATTCTCGGACTTTCCTCCTTCAATAAGGTAGAAGGGAAGGATGACCTTACCGAGCAGGAATGCGCAAAACTGAAGGAGTATGGTTTTTCCGACCTGTTCCTCGCAGATTTCAAGGCGTATATCCAGAATCCCCAGCCTTCCGCAGAGAGCAAAGCCACCGACGACACCCGCGCCGCCGCTGTCGCCGCCGTTCTCGGCCAGGTTACCACTCAGCACCAGAAGGCAACCGCTGAACTTGCCGACCTGAAGGCACAGGTCGCCAAGGACAAAGCCGCACACAAGGCCGCTATCGAATCGAAGGAGGCGGAAATCAAGGCACTGAACGAGAAGATTCAGACCCTTTCCGAACTCCCCGAGACCGACCCCGGCAAGGGTGCCGGACACTCCGCAGCCCCCGCCACCGCCTTCAACATCGACGACACCCAGCAGCTCGGCGGCCTACCCGGTGAGTTTTTCTCCCTGAACCGCCCCTACAACCTCCGCGCAAAGGCCGCACTTCTCGCCAACGAAGGGAAGATGCTCGCCGTCGCCGTTGCGAATCCGGTCGATTACAAGACCCTTCAGGACGACCTCGGAGCGTTCTACCGTACCCGCTGGAGCGATCGCCTTCAGTCCTTCCTCGTAGAACTGCCGACAATCACCAAGAGTTTCCCGACCGAATCAGGACACCAGGACCTCGAAACCCTCACCAACCTTTGGCTCGGAGAGTTCTCCCAGCCGGATAACTCGGCAAACAGCGAGTTCGACAAGGTAACGAAAGGTTCTTACGAGTTCGGAACAGAAACCCTCCGTATGTACGGGGTTATGTTCGCCCACAAGTTCAAGAGCCTGAAAGCCCTCGAAAAGTCGTGGATTGGCTACCTTAACCGCGAAGGCTCAAACCCTGTCAAACTCTCATTCATCGAGTATCTCCTCGTTGAAACAGCCAAGAAGCTGCACAACGAGCGCGAACAGCGTTATATCAACGGTGTGCGCAAAGACCCCGACCCAGATGTCCCCGGCCGCGCCATGGAAGCCGCCGACGGTATCTATGAATACCTCCGCAAGCGAGTGGAAGGCCATACCGACTTCACTCCCGACGGAGGCACAACCGGCAAAACCGTCTATCAGATCAAGCCCTTCAACCTTCCCAGAATCACAGCCGCCAATATCGGCGAAGTGTTCTATCAAGGCACGAGCATGATTCCCTCCGTTTTCCGCGATACCGGAAAAATCTGTCTTTATATCCCGTCGTGGATGCTTCCTCTTTACCACAAGTACAACGAAGCCCACTACGGCCAGAACGTCGATTACAAAGCGGGAATCACCTATGTGAAGGAGTTCCCCGCCGTAAAGATTGTTACGCTCCCCAACGCGGACAATCATCACCGTATCTTCTGGACTGTCGACGGCAATTTCCGCACATTCGACCATGTGGCCGGGGAAATGCTACGTTTCACACTCGAACAGCAGGACTGGACCGTAAAAGTGTGGTCGAACTGGAAGGAGAGCATCCAGGCCGAAGTCGTAGGCTACAAATACACCGACCCCCTCGCTATGGACGGAAGTCGCCAGCTTATCTGGTGTAACGACTACGACCGCCCCGATACTTACTTTATCGAATCGGCTCCCGACGCGAACCCTTCCGCGCTCCTTCATTCGTCAATCGTAACCGTCGCCAACTCGAAACAGTTCGAGATTACCGACATCGCAGACGCACAGGTCGGCCGTCTTATCTCACTGAAGTGCGGCGTAGACGGAGACAACGGCATAACAATCAAGCAGGGCGGTAAATTCTCGCTCCTGACAGCGGCATGGACCCCGAACAAGGGCGACGTTATCATGCTGATGAAACGCGCCGATGGCAAGTTCATCGAGATTTCCCGCACGACTGCCGCCCCCGATTCCTACCAGTTCGACGCAAACGCCACAACTCCCAGCCTGAAGGGTGCGACCGTTTTCGTTGTCGGTGAGAACACAGCGGCGACCGCAATCACCAACCTGACCGAAGGTATCGCTGGCACGCTCTACACAATCCATGGAGCCGGAAGCACCTACGCCTCGACTATCGCCGACGGTGGTAATTTCGTCCTCACGAAGGCGATTACCCTGAAAGCCGGTACGTTCATCAAGCTGGTGATGGGCGACGACAAGAAATTCTACGAAGTGGCCCGAGGTTAATCCGTTCCCAAGCCACAGGGAGGGCGATTATACCCCTTCTCGCCCTCCCTGTTATCCCCTCTAAAAGTAAAATCAATTAAAAGTCTGAAATTATGACCTATATTAAAACCTCCGTACCTCGCGCCTCCGGCAATCCCGGCACAGGTATTCAGCCACGCGACCAGCTGACCCTTATCGACATCGACGACATCGCTTTTATGCCGTCACCCGACGAGAAAGGGGTGGTTATCGCTGATAATATCGTGATGAAGCCCGGACGCTATGGTTACAACATCTATATGACCCAAGGGACAATCGAGATCACCAGCGCGGCCGAAGGCGACACCGACAAAATCGGTTTCACCCCCTCGATCAAGTTCGAGCATCCCGGCAACGAGCAGGCCGTGCGTGAGTTCAAGGTTAACAGCATCAACCGAAAATTCATCCTTATTGTCCGCTACTGTTCGGGGAAGGCTGCCGACCTTATCGGCACTATGTGCAACCCGTGCAAGCTGACCCCCTCATACACCGGCAACAATGAGGGCAACACCAATGAGATGACCTTCACCCAGATTTCCAAGGGTGATGACATTTTCATATACAAGGGTACCGTTCCCCTCGAAGAACCTGTTTCGGTTGTGGAAAGCGGCGGAACTGCTGTCACGTTCATTTCCGAAGGCCAATACCAGCTTTCGAGCGGGGCGGCTGTTATCGACGAAATCACCGGCGGCGCGCATGATGCCGTCATTACGATTCTCGGCGTGTCTGGTACCGCGCCCACAGTATCAGCTACCGCCGGAAAAATCCTTCTCCGAAACGGCAAGACTTTCACCGCCACCGAGGGTTCGCAGATTACCCTCCGCGCCTTTGACGCAGGCGACGGCGGTATAATGTGGATTGAACAGAGCCGTTACGTCGCAGCCTAAAGGATTCCCGGTTCGATTCCGGTCCGCACCACAACCCCAATTTACACCCGGTCGCTCGAATAGTGGCCGGGTGTTTTGTGTCCTTCCTTTGGTAATTACCGGCTTGTAACTTTGTGACATAAATGGTTAACCTCAAAATTTTAGTAAAATGAATTTTGGAAAAGCAATTGAAGCCCTTAAACAAGGCAAAAAAGTAGCCCGCAAAGGTTGGAACGGAAAAAATATGTTCCTTTGGCTCAAACCAGCTGCCATTGTCAAGGCTGAATGGTGTAAGGATCCGATGCTTAAAGCTATCGCCGAGGGTAACGGCGGTGAAATTCCGGCTCTCGGCACTATCTGTATGCTCACCGCTCAAAAAGAAATCCTTTCGGGGTGGTTAGCCTCCCAAAGTGATATGCTTTCGGAAGATTGGGAAATAATCGATAACTAATCTTTAGAGACGATGAATACTGACGATAAAAAACAAATAATAGAATACCTCAAAGGCCCCCGCGACCTTTCCGAGGGTGTGTCGCTTTATCAGCGTTTCGGGCAAAATTTACGCTTGAAGCGTCTGTTTGTTACTGACGACACCCAGACAACGAAGGAAATCCTGTTTGAAGAACTCCGAAAACTTGCCGGACTTACTGAACTGGAGTTCGCCCACCTTCCGCGCCGAGCAGCCACCCCCAAGCCGACACTCAACGGGAAAACCGCCAAAGTAATCATTTTAGACGATCCGAAAGAGGATGATGAGACGGTTCTTCAGGAACTCGCCGATTCTTTCGGCGTAACCGTCGATGAACTTGTAAGCCCTGATTTTCAGGAAAGGGTGCTGGCTATGGATGAGAACGCCGACCGTATCGAGGAACTGACCGATGAACTCGAAGCCGCCCGGTCTAAATATGCCGAAACTCCGGAACCTGTCAGGAAAATGATACGTTTCCGAGAAAAATATCCCTTCCTGAACTCTCCGGACTGTCCGGACGTGCTGAAGGTGCTTGTTGCCGATATGTTCACTTCATACGACAACTATAAATCCGCCCACGCCCGCCTTCAGGTTCTCGCGGATGACGAGGCGGCCGCCGCTGTCGCCGACTGTGAGAAAGTCGTTACCGAATACCTGAAGAACCGCGAAATCTGGGACGAACTCGAATATTACCGGGAAAACGGTGCGATTCTCGGTAAAGCTGCAAAGTTCCGCGAAATGGAGGCCGCCGAAGATTATACCAAACTTTCCGAAATCGACCTTATGAAGAAACTCCAGAGCGCGAATGTCAACGAATCCAAACACCGGAAGGCCGTCAACACCGCAAAGGAGAAAGGCGAGACCAACGACCGCGCCGAAGCCGCCCTCGCCCGCTGGAGCGCGACAAAAAAGGCTATTCAGGAGGAAGTGGCACGCCGAAAAAAAAAGTAACCGAGGCAATCACCAAGGCCGAACGAAGCCGGTCTGAAATAACGCGATTCCTGTCGCGCTCCGGCTGCCATCCGTGTGACCGCTCCGAAGCCGGTCATCAACTGGGAATAATCAATAAAAAAATCGAAGTTCTGAATGTGTCGTGTTCCCTTTTGAAATCTCTTGATGACTGATTTATAGCAATTCCATACCGCTTGTAAACGCCTCTAAGATGAATACCGACAATAACGCCGTAACTTCAAAATTACCGGTTATCTCCAAAAAGGAGGAAGAAGAAATAATGCAACTCGCCGCCGTCGGATTCATGCCGAAGGAAATCGCCGTGGCTATGGAATGGCCCCGCGAGAAACGTGCCGCCTTCTGCCTTCTCGCCGATACACCCGGTTCCGAAGTCGCTATGCTGATAGCTGCCGGAAAAGCCGTGGGCCGCGCCGACCCTCAAATGAAGTTACAGGAAGCGGCAAAAGCCGGAAATATCGACGCGATAAAGACCCTTCAGAAACTTCAGGCGAATAACCGATTTAACGAACTGGTTAACCATATGGATGACGATGAGTTTACCGATTAAGCCCTCCCGAATCAATTTTGAGGCGATAGATTCCCACCAAATCGAGCGGATCCTGAAAACCGGCAATCTTGAAAGCCTGACCCCTTCAGAGCGCGAATATTTCAACCTTATGAAGTTGGCGCGAGATCTTAATGCCCGAATGATGATGCCAGGTGGCGAACGAATCGTTACCAAGTCAGGAATTATCAAACTCCTGAAGTCTGACGCTTATGGGCTTTCAGACTGGATGGCACGGCAAATCTACACCGACGCGCTGAACTTCTTCCATAGCGAAGATGGGGTGACCACCCGCGCGTGGTCGAATATATATGCCGAACGCCTCGATAATCTTGCTAAAATCGCGGCCGCCTCCGGAAAGCTGAAAGAGGCAAAAAGCTATCTGATTGAAGCGGCGAAACTCCGAGGGTGTTACGATGATGCTGCCCCCGAGATTCCGCAGGAACTTCTCGACGCGGCTCCGGTCACTATCTACACCGCCGACCCCGAGAGTCTGGGCGCGCCACGAGCCGACCGCAAGGAAATTGACGCTTTCATAGACTCGATTCCCGATATTCCGGAGATGAGCCGCCAAAGAATAAAGGAGGATGCCGGAATCAAAAAACGTAATCTGCTTTCCCGGATTATCGAGGATATAAAAGAGTTCGGCGATGAAGATAAGTAAAGAGACAAACGACGCGGCGGTAAAATTAGCCTCCGAGGCTCTGTTCCTGTGTGACTGGATAGACACGACCAACCTTGTGTTTATCGGCGGCCGTGGCGTGGCTAAAAGTACCGTTATACTCGCCCGTCGCTCTGAACGTTGTGTGCGCCTTATGCCGGGCGCACCCGTGGCGATTGTGGCGAACACTTATTCAAACCTTATCGACAATATCATGCCCGCCGTTCAGAATGGCTGGAAACTTAACGGGCTGATAGAGGGTGTTCATTATGTAAAAGGGAAAAGGCCCCCGGCTGAATGGTCGAGGCGTTGTTCCGTTATTGTCGATGATTACCGCCACGTTTATAGCTTCTGGAATGGCTCTGTCATCTTCCTCGGATCTCTCGACAATCCTTCATTACTGGCGGGCAAATCTGTTGCCCATCTCCTGTTCGATGAAGCGAAATACGCTTCCGATAGCCGAGCCGCCCGTGTTATGCCTATTATCCGAGGCGACGCGATTACCTACGGACGCTGCCATCTCTACGGCGGTGTAACGATTACCACCGATATGCCCGACGTTACCGAAGGGGAATTTGACTGGTTTTTCCGTTATGCCTCAGAGATGAATCCCGAGAGAATCATAAAGACGATCCAGGCCGCCGGAGAACTCAATAAATACCTGATTAAACTCACACGCGAGAACCGGAACCCGACCCCCGATGTTCGCAAAATTGCCCGGATAGAAAAGAAAATCGACTATTATACCGAGGGCCTTCTGAAATTGAGGAAGGGGCAAACCTTCTTTATGAACATATCGAGTTTCGTTAATATCGACATCCTTACCCTCGACTATGCTAAACGCCTGTATAACGCCGCACTCGAACACCACGAGTTCCTAAAATCCGTGCTGGGTATGCGTCCGGGCGTAAGACAGGATGCGAGGTTTTACGTTCTGTTCGGCGAACGCCACAAATACACCGATGGGACGATTTCAGGAGAAGCCGCGTTCAACTGTTCGCAACTCCGTTACCTCGACCCCTCCCGACCTTTGGACGGAGGTTTGGACTTCGGTAATATGCTTTCTTTCATTATCGCACAACCCGACGGACAATATTACCGGATTCATAAAAACCTGTACGAGCTGCCGCCCAACTCTATACGCGAACTTGCCGACCAATTCCTTGTCTTCTTTTCGAGCCATCAGGAAAAGGTGCTTTATCTCTACTACGACCGAGCCGGTAATAATTACCAGAGGCAGAACGAGGACCAGGCCGGCAAGATTAAAGCCGCCATCGAGAATGACAGCCAGGGCCGGCGCACAGGTTGGACCGTTATCCTTATGTCGCGCAAGCAAGGAATTATAAGACATGGGGCGGAATTTAACTTTATGCACGAACTTATGAGCGGTAAGAACAAACGCCTTCCGCTCCTTATGGTTGACGCTCTGAACTGTTCCGAGATGATTTCAAGTATCGAACTCGCGAAGGCTGAAATTAAATACCGTGGCGATGTGAAGATCGTGGCCAAGGTCAAGAAGTCCGAAAAGCTGCCTCCTAAGAAGCTGCCGCGTCTGTCGACCAACTTCTCCGACGCTTTCAAGTACCTGATGATGCGCCGTTCATGGCTGACAGCAGCCAAGGCAGAGAACGCCGCCGGTTCTGGGGCTGATTCTATGGTCGAGCAATGGATGGCCGACCGCTTCGACTCCTGATCTACTTACCGGATTACCAGACAACGCCCGACGACCATACGGCCGCCGGGCGTTTTGCGTCTCACCGCGCCGCCTCCATGTAACGAGGTAACGAACCCCCCGGCTCACATTTCACTCCGGTAAGGGGTGGTAATAACTTTCGCGCTTCAGAGCGGGCCGCGCTTCGCGTCGTGTCATTTTTTGCGATTTTGATTTTGCCGAAGGGTAAGGCCTTGATATATGGGAGATTGACAAAATTATGACCAAAATTTTATCCAAAAAACCGCAAATTTTGAATGGTAAAATGATATTTTTTGCTTGATTACCGTCAAAAAATCTTAAATTTGCGGTGTCAAACTCCCGGAAACCGACGAAAGCAACTTTAAATACACGCCACAATGAAAAAAAGTTGTTATCCCTTATTGGTGATGTTGATTGCATTGCTGTCAAGCTGTGTGTCGCCAAAACTGTCACAGGTTGAAATGGTTAATTTCTTGGATTATTCCAAGTACACTAACCAAGGTTTCTTTATCACTGAATCAAACTCAGTGTCTTTTGAGTATGCTCCGATGGCTACGGTAACTGTGACCGTGTTGTGGGGCGATGAAGCTCAATGGGTAGTTGAAAATGGAGTCGCCAAAAAACGATATGGAGACGCTTCGCCGGAGCGGGCATTGGAATTGGCAGTGAACCGGTCGAAAGAAAAGGGTGCAAATGCGATCATAAATCTTCACATTGAGTCTGTGGAACTTAATGGTCGTTCCGGAATATTATTGACTGGAATGGCAGTAAGTAGACGCTAAGGCATCAGTCCTTATGTCAAAAAGCCGGAATCACTTCAATCCGGCTTTTTTTGATACGTTAGAATTTGTTATAAACATTTATTAACGCTTTTTTTTTTTTTGTTCACAATTTTCTTCCGACATTTGCAATGTCAACAGCATCGGGGCTTTCCCGAAACAGCCGAATTAACTCGGCTCGAAATACTTCGGGCATTTTTTATGCCCGGTTGGTAGGGCAGTTCACTTCCCTACCAGATACATAAGAAATACAGGCGATCGCCTTCCTCCAACCTAAGTAACTCGACTGTTTCGTCGGTTTCCGGTGCTGTTTGACGACACGGAGAGGGCGGTCGCCTTTTTTGTGTCTATCCCAAACGTCAAACATTCTAAACAGCACCACAAATGAAAACAACAGCATTAGTCGCTCCGGACTTGTCGTACAAGCCGAGAGTTAAAAAACTCCTTGCAAGAGGAATTATTTACCTTACATCGAAAAATTTCACTATCTTTGTAGGTGTAATCGTCGCCCTGATGTCATATGCCGGGGTTCTCTTCAACGATAACCTTCTTATCGGCTATGGGGCAGTGGCCTTTCTCTTAGGTTTCCTCCCTTGGGCCACAAGAGTAGCTTCCCGCCATATGCGTCAGGACAAACTCGGTTTAATCAACGACAAGTAGTAATATTATCACGGGGTATATTCCCCATTCATTCACAAAAAACAATCGACACGATGAAAACAGAAGATATCACTCTCTCGGCTGAGGCAATCTCCGCAATCAAGGGTCTTCAGCACAACTGCGGGACATACCGCTTCTATTCCGACACTCTTTCACGCCTTTACAACCTTGTACTCTTGCAAGGTGATGAGTTCGGGATGGATGATACCGAAATCCTTCATACCCTCAGGGTTCTCGTCTCCCTGAAGACGGATCTCGCCTGGATTGCCAGTCACGACCATACTTCAGACTCTCGTGAGGATACTGCCGCCAAGGTCGAAGCTGCATTCGCATTCATCGATGATGACGACGACAGAGACAATCCCGAGAGTCCGACCCCCATAAGCCAAGAAGGTGAAGACCAACAGTAAGTAAGATTGTTATAGGTTCCGATTGTCAAACATTAATCAGCAATTGAACAGGGAAACGTCCGTTGTGAAACGGGCGTTTTTCGCTTCCATGGATGTCCTTCGTCACGCGCGATATTATAAAGACCTTTGCGAGGTAATAACACGATACGGAAATGAAACACTTAAAAGCAGAGTTTGATAAACTCACCTTCAAGGAAGTGATCATCTACACGATGGCCGTGTTTACGATGCTGTCGGGATTGACATTGCTTTTTATAGGATTGTTCATCCCTCCTGAAGGGGAAATCCATACCTCGGTGCTTACGGCTTTTGGATTGATTTCGATTTTCGTGGCATCACTCCTGGGAATCTCGATCCACTATGCCAACGAACTCGACAAGTTCAAGGCCAACATTATGGAACGTCTCAATACCGCTGTCTGACAATTGATAACTGCCAATTATGAATAATGGAAAATTTTGTCTCAGTCATAGAGTGCGTCCTCTTTCAAATAGGACGTTCATTTGCGCTTGCATTGTCGCTGGTCTTATTACTGGAGGGTGTCGCAGCTCTCGAAATGTGGTTCAGGAATCGGAGACAATCGAACATAACGAGTTCAACACCTCCGAAAAAAACGAATCAGTTCACAGCGAGGCAAATGATAGTATTTGTCAACGGGACACAGTTAAAGGTGGTGCCGGAGAGCGTGGTCGTATCGATATCGAACGAGATGCCGCCGGTCGCCCCGTCGTTATCCTTTGGAACTTTGACACAAATTTTTCGTTTGCCGCCTCGATGGAAACGCTCAAAAAAGGTATATTCGACCTACGCGGTTCGTCGAACAACACCCAGGCTTCCGGTTCCGTGGATTCCATCACCCAAAAGAAGGAGGAAGTTACGCAGGAAGTTGATGTCAGTCCGCCGGTAGGATTAGTGGTGCTTTGGTGTGTGTGCGGAGTGCTGTTTTTGAATTGCTTGAGGCTTGAATTATCTGAGTTATGGAGGAAAAAGCAGGGAAAATAGACCTTTACGAGGCTATCGAGCAGATGAAGCGGATTAGCCTCGCCGGTGGAACATTCTCGATAAAGTTCCGGAAGTGGAACAGTCAGACACAGAGCGGTGGCGACATGGTAACAGTCCCCGCCGCCCGTGTCCGTCCGAAAGCAGCCGACGAGAAAATCAAACATTCAAGTTACAAATTATTTTTCACCGACACGGAAACAGGCCTCGCCCGTAATTGTTGGCAACCCCTTATAATGGAGTTTAACGGCCGGCGAACCGTGTTAAACTGATACTTTATTTGCGATGATACGAAGAATCGGAAATTTCGGTTTCGTCGAAAACGGGGCCGGTGAGATATGCTCTTTCAACCTGAACGCCAAGGCGGGAGGCTGGACCCCTTCAACCTATATGTTGCGAGGGGCGACCGCCTCCTTCGGCTACAAATATATCAATGTCAACGGAGTGCCTATAATCCCGTATGGGAACGACAACAATCTGCCCGGGAAAGTCCGCCACCTCCTTGAAAACTTTTACGCCGGTGAGGGTATCATGGGCAAGAAAGCCGGTTTACAGTGGGGCGAGGGTCCCCGGCTCTACCGCGACGCGGTAGACGGCTCGAATATCTTTTACCGGGCATGGGTCGTTGACGACGAGATTACCGCCGACCTGAAGGCTACCGACTACCTCACACAGTTGCACCGCTGTCTGATAGACCTTGTTCACCTTGAGGGGTTCTGGGTAAAATTCACCCGGACACGCGGGTCGCGTATAGGAAACGGCAGAATCGCCACAGTGGAACACGTTCCCGCCGGAAAGGTCCGGTTTGTCTATCCGGGTGAAAATAAATTGCCGACACAGGCAATGGTGGCGGATTGGCCCGCCGCCGACCCCGCGACCTCGCACGTTTACCCCCTGTTCGACCCCCGCGACCCGTTGAAATATCCGGTCTCTCTGGCATATTACAACATATACAGCTACAACCACGACCATTACAGTGTCCCGCGCTTTATCGGCGCATTTGACTGGCTCGAACTTGCCGGGACTCTCGCCCCCCTTCTGGCAGCTTACAACGAGAACGCCGCCGCAATATCGAAACATATCAAGTCGCCGCAGTCTTATTGGGACCGCGCCGAGGAGCGGATAAAAGACGTTTGCCGACAAAAGAACATCCCTTACCGCGCTGAAATGCTGGAGGATTTCAAGGACGAGGCTATGGAGAAATTTGCAAATTCCATGTCCGGAAAAGAGAACGCCGGAAAGTTCCTTCATACGTCCGACTACTGGAACCCTGAAGCTAACGAGTTCGAGGGCTGGGAGGTCGTTACTATCGACAACAAGGTTAAAGACTATATCGAGGCTCAGGTCGCCATCTGCAAAAAATCGGAAGCCGCCGCCACCTCCGGTTTCGGGCTGGATCCCTCCCTCTCTAATCTTATACTCGATACAAAATTAGGGTCCGGCTCTGAAAAACTATACGCCCTGAAGGTCTACAACGCCACCGAGACCGCCGTGCCTGATATGATTCTTTGCAAGCCCTTCCAGATATTTATCGATGTCAACCACCCCGGCACAGATATAAAAATCGGCTTATACCGTACAGTCGTCGAGGCTGAAAAGAACGTGAACCCCGAAAACCGAGTTAAAGCAAATGCGTAAACTGTTCGCCACGCCGGAGGCACAGCCGACGAAGAAGGAAAACACCAAGGACGAAGGCAAGAAACGCGCCGAGGACCGCAATACAGGAAAGCAGACAAGTGTTTTCCGCTCGTTGTCACGCAATTTTGAACGCCGTGTAAAATCCGAATTATTCCTTGAAGATTCTTTGCCGTGGCATTTCAAGCCCGGCGAGGCGTATCACTGTTTTTCCTTCGGCGATGTTGACGCGCTTACATATTTACGGGCGATTCTGAAACAGCAGCCCCTGGAGTATGTGTGCTTGTCAACATTCTCCATGGCGTTGACCGACGCGGAATTGTTGCTTAAGTGGCAACGTGGCGGATTAATTGGCCGTCTTGATCTCTATCTCGGGAAGATATTCGATTCCAAATTTGTGGAAGTTTACAACACATTATGCGAGGCCGTCACGCTGATGGGGGGACGTGTCGCGGTGTTCCGGAATCATTCCAAGGTTATGGCTGGGTTCGGCGACCGATTTGATTTCGCCGTGGAAGGCAGCGCAAACCTTAACAGCAATCCCCGTTGTGAACAAACAGTGATAACGGTTGACTCAGGAGTGGCACGGTTTTACAAAGAGGAGATTTTCGACAACATCCATTCCTTTAATAACGATTTCGAAGATTGGAAACCCTATAAACTTAAACGCGATGAGACTATTTAATGTATTGGCCGACGGAGGCAGTGAAATCGTGTCTGCCATTGGCTTGATATCCTCTGACGTGGATTTCTCCAAATGGGAGCCGGTGCTGCCGTTGGGAATCCGCGATGTTACCGCGATTATCGGTCCTGAGCCTGTCGAAGCTCTCGCGGCGTTCTATGCCGGAGATATGGGAGACATAGTTGAATGCCCCCAGGGAATCCCGGGGGCTGTCAAGGCACTGAAATGTCTGCAACAGGCGGTGGCCTTGTTCACATGGCTGAAAATAATCCCGACACTTGACGCTCAGCACGACAGCACCGGGCGGCAACGTCGTCTCGGAGAAAACGAAAAGGGATTGACCGCCATCCAGGAGTTCAAGGATGAGCAGAACATCCTCCGGATGGCCTATGAGGCTACTGATGCCCTTATCGAGATAATGGATCGTGAGGCCTTCCCGTTCTGGGTGAATTCAAGGAAATACAACCTCCGCAAAGGGCTTTTGATTCAGAACAAAGAGGAATTCGATGAATATTACCATATCGGTTCCCACCGATTGTTCGTCACCCTCCTTCCGGTCATGCGCGAGGTTCAGGGCGCACAGGTCGCCCCGGTCCTGGGACGCAAATATCTTTCCATGCTGCTGGCGGGAGAGAATCCCGAGATTACCGGACTGTTGAAGGAACCGGCGGCCCGCGCCGTGGCGTTGCTCACTATGCAGAAGGCAATCGAACGCCTTCCGGTTGAAGTGATTCCTGAAGGAGTGGTGCAGATCCAGCAATCGCAACCTGTCAACTCCAGGCTACGAGCCGAGCAGTCGGGCCGCGCCGCCGTGGCCGCATCCCTGGGGGCAGACGCGAAAAAATATATCGAGAATCTTCAGGACATGGTGGCGCAGCTCGACGCGGTGGGGGAGACCCCCGACCCCACGATGCCGGGCCCGATAGTCCACAGCAAAGGAATGTCGTTTTGATGGAAACAATCACCACACGCGGCCGGACGGTCGATGTTCCGACCCGGGTCGATGAACTGACACCGAAGCAATACGAGTATTATTGCTTCCTCGCTTTCGCCCTGGCTGGGAAGATTATAACCCCGGATTACTTCCGTGTCCGCTGGTTCTCATATCTTGTCGGACTCGGAAAATCAGATTTCACCATCCTGAAACAGGAGTATATCGACGAGCTGCAATCGCAGATGGCTGCTGTCGACGGATATTTCGTGAGGGAGAAGACCGGAGATGGCCAACGGGTCTTCCTCGATTTCGACACCGTGGTTAATCTCCTTCCGGAATACAGGGGATATAAAGGCCCCGGCGACCTTTTCCAAGGGGTTACCTTCGGTGAGTTCGTGGAGTGCTTCACAGTCGCCGAGAGTCTGGACGAGTCAGACCCGGAGGCGATGGCCGAGGGTTACGCGCATATCGCCCGTACACTTTACCACATTCCGGAAACCGACCCGGTGCCTGACATCCTGACCTTCCATGCGCCGAAGCTGTTCTCCTCCGTCTGGAGGGCAATCCAAAACGGCCCGATTGATATCAACGGGAAGAAAATCGACTTTCGGATCATCTTCAGGAGTTCCGGAAGCAAAAAGCCCGATGACAAGACCGGATGGACCGGGATAACCTTCGAGATTGCGAGCGCGGGATTGTTCGGGAACGTCAGACAGGTGGAGTCGGCCGACATGTGGGCTGTTCTCATTTACCTGTATAAATGCAAGTTCGAGTATCTCAACGAGAAAACAAACAGTAAAAAATCATAATCATGGAATTATCGCAGAAAATTAAGCAGCTCATCAAGAACTGGGAAGGTTGCAGGCTCACCGCCTACCGATGCCCCGCCGGAGTCCTCACCATAGGCTACGGACACACCGGCCCCGATGTCACTCCGGGAAAACGCATCACACAGACAGAGGCGGACAGCCTGTTTGAGACAGACATCCGTAAGTTTGCCGCCAAAGTCGCGCCGTTGTTCGCTGGTGTGAACCTCAATAACAACCAGTTAGACGCGCTTGTCTCATTGTCTTACAATATCGGTTCGCTTTCGGCCAAGGCCCCGACATTGCTCCGCAAGGTCAAGGCAAACCCGAACGACCCTTCTATCCGCGCCGAGTTCCTGAAGCACGTCAACGCGAGGGTCAACGGTATTCTGAAGCCGCTTCCCGGACTTGTCAAGCGCAGAACCGCCGAGGCCAACCACTATTTCGGGCAGCAATGATAAACCTCAGTGATTACCGCGAGTATTGGGAGCGCGTCGCCGACCGCCTCGATTCCGTCACCGACGTTTTGCCGGTGGCGGTAGACAAGGATATGGGCAAAAGGATCCAGGCTTTGCCGACCGGTTCCGTGACCCTGTTTGTCCTTCCTCCAGGGGGAGAATCAGACTGCAAGAATCCCGACGCGTTCCGCGAGGTCAACCAGTGCGTCGTGTTCGTCATGGAGAAATATGACCCACAGCGCAAAACCTCTTTCTCCGCCCTGGAGTCTTCCCAGAAGGCAATCGAGGATGTCAAGGCCCTGATGCTCGACGACCTTGCCGCCGGGTGTCCGGTTATGCGTTTCGATGTCTCGACCCTGAACACCCTCCCTGAAACGGAGTTTTTCGCCGGGTTCGCGGGCTGGTCGATAGGTTTCAAGATAATGACCTGACAGCATGGAAGCCGAAAAGATAGATACGATTTATTTCAAGGAGTTACTGCAAAAGGGAATCCGCGATATTTTCGAGGCTCAACGGCTCATCGCCAATAAAAGGATTTATCAATCAGGCCACGAGCGCGTCCGAAAAAAGCGGGAAGGAAACACTATGCGTAGCCGAAGCGGAGCACTTATGGCGGCTCTCAACAGTCCGAAATATCTCTTGTCGGATGACGGCGACGGCGTTCATGCTGAACTTGCTTATCCTCTTTATCTCCGTTTCCTCGATATGAAACGTTTGGGGAACTGGCAGATATATAACAGGCAGCTTTGGGGCATACTCTACAAAGAGACATTCGTGCAGATGCGTTACGGTTTCTCGGAGTGGCTGGAGAAGTTTACCCGCAAGACATTAACACAAACATTTCAACCTCTCACATCAAAATGAAGAAAATTAAAATTATTGTTGCCGCAATCTTTCGTGGCATTATCCTTTTGGCTCCCGGTGCCACCTTCTTTTGGTGGGCGTGGGATAAGGTCGAGGCTCTGTTCTCTATTTTGGCGACAGTCGGGATGGAAACAATCTACCTGTTTCTGTTTGCCTTTATTGTGGTAGCTATCAAGGCCGCCAAGGACAAGAAGAAAGAAAATTCGGAGACCCCCGCCGAATCCTGACCCATCAGCCATCCCCTCGTTGCATTGTCCCCGTCGGCCTTGCCTCCGGCGGGGATGTTTTTTAAGTGTTATTATATTTTGCTATTTCAAAAAATAGCATTATCTTTGTGGTGGAAATAAAGCCAAGCAATGAAATACAACGAGCTGCATCGCAAACTGAAAAAAGCCGGTTGTTATCCCACCGGCCGACAGATAAGCGGTCACCCTGAATGGTGCAGCCCTATTACAGGGCAAAAATTTGCGACAAGCAATCACCAGTCAGAAGAAGTAAAAATCGGTACACTCAAAAACATTAGACGCGCTTCAGGCGTAAATCTTTAAGACACGCAAAGATTATGGAACAGGTAAAAGCATTCATAGCACGTGAAAAAGATGGGACTTATTCCATCTTTGTTGACGACAAAGCCCCGATAAATTACGGGCTTGTAGGCGAGGGCGACACCGTGGAAGAAGCAATCGCTGAATGGAACCGGGTTTACGAAGAAATGAAACAGAGTTACGCCGATGACAATATGCCTTTCGTTGAAGCTCAGTTCTCGTTTGTATATGACGTGGCCTCTTTCCTCGCTTATTATGGCGGCTTGCTGTCTTTCAAAGGGCTTGCGAAACTTACCGGTATTTCTGCCGCGCAACTCTCGCAGTATGCCACAGGTTACCGAAATCCCTCCCCTAAGACCACTGCAAAAATTCAGGAAGGCCTGCACTCTCTCGCAAAGGATTTAAGTCAGGTTGCACTGGTTTGATTTCCCCACGTTGCCGCAAATCAGACTTACCGAATTGGTCTCGCTCTCTGTTTAATTGGACACTAAACACAGGTTTAAATGCCCTTGAAAGCCCTAACCGCTCATTGCGGGAGGGCTTTCTTCATATCCGGATATTTTTGCTCTGATTTTTGACGGAATTTGTTTGTCGGTTCCGGAATTCTTGTTACCTTTGCAATGCTATACCCACGATGATTTCGTTCATCCCGCTGAGCGCGGTAAATGCTCGACATATTTACGGGCTTTTTTTATGCCCGGACATCCAGCCATATGCGGCTGTTACCGATTCATAGAACGTGCTCTTAGGAGTGAACGACTGTGGGTATAGCAACGGTGACAGCCGTTTTTTTATTAATGCTATACCTACAGTCGTATGAAAACAACCAACAGTATCGCCCTCCAACAGGGCGCGTCAGCCCGCATCCTTCAGGGCGCAGTCTCCACCACCATCATCCCAACCCTCCGCGTCATAAGCGTGGTGGCCTCGGCCATCCTCGCGCCGGTGGCTTACCTGCAATGCGCAGCCGGGAGTCCGTCATTGCCCGTGATACTGGGCGCGGCCACTGCCATCCTCGCCGGGGCATTCCTTCCGTCATCCACCTCCGACCGGAAAGGAGGTGAGCTATGAGACTCGAAGTAGGCGGAGCGCAGATAACGGAAGGTGTTGCCGAAGTGATGGAGACCTTGCAGACTCAGCCCGAAATCCTGAAAGCCTACCGCCGGACGGTCTCCATCCTGTCGCATAAGCTGATACTCACCCCTGATGATGACGACGACGTGGAGACCATGGCCCATCTCAGGGCGTTGCAGATGATGATCAGAGACATTGAAACCATCGCCAATCCGCCCGGAGCCGATGACATCGAGAACGACAACCCAGTGGTCTCATTGTGACACATCGGAAATTCCAACGAAGGGCGACCCGCGCAGACTTGCCAATGTCGCCCTTGTGTTGTAAAACATATTTATTTTATTATGAAAATATGGGATAAAACCAAAATATTTTGTATATTTGTGGAAACTAAACAATTGACGATATGGGAGGAATAGGAAGCGGCGGTTTTCGTGAAGGCTCGGGGCGCAAGCTCGTTGACGGGACCCCGCGAGTGAGAATATCCGTGACATTGCCCGCGTGGCTGGCCGACCTGATCCAGTCTGAAAGCGTCCGCCAGGAACGTCCCCTCAGTCACCTGGTCACCGAATTACTGACGAAAGGAATCGAACGATGAAAAAGACTCTTGTTTATTTGCTGATGATTATAATCTTTGGTGTATGGTTGTTGTTATTGCATCTATACACGGGGCGTATGGAGTTCGGATTGATAATTCTCGCTCTCTTTGGGATGGCAATAACGTTCCTGATAATGGCTGCTATCAAAGGGATTATATGGAGGGCGGAAAACGGAGTGGATCTATTAGCTACTCTCGAAACCGACCCGGAGAAAGTCAAGGAACACATGCTGTTTATTATGCAGTATCACGGAGTAGAGGAGAACCTGAAGGAACTCAACGATATATTCCGTAATTACCCGCAATGGGAGCTGCAGAATTGGGAGGTTTTCAAGGCATGGTACAAGGATTTAATCGACCACGCTCTTGAGAATCCGGAAATTTACAATCTGACAATGAAAGATGGTACGGAATACAGTAAAGAAACCGACCCTTTATATGACCCCGACGCTCCAGACTGGGAACAGTTCGACCGAAAACGCTATTATAACGACGATGATGACGACAACGACGATTACAATGACGATACTCCAGATTTGAAAAAAGCGGCTAACGACGGTCTTATGATGGGCATCGGTTTTGGGCTTGCTAATATTATAACCGGTAGAAAATAATGTCCTTCGCTTACTGATATAGGGGGGGTAACTTTGCCAAAAACAAGTTACCCCCTTAACTATGTCAAGAGAATTACAAGATGACAATATTCGGGCAACGGTCGACCTAAACGTTTCGCCGGCAGAAAAGAAGATACATGAACTAACCGAATCGACGAAACGGTTACGGGAGCAGAACAGGGCACTCAATAAGGAGATAGCCGTGCTCTCGCGCACGGAAGGCGACCACTCGGCAGAAATAAAACGGCTTGACGAGGCTATAAAGTCAAATAGTGCCACAATCCGACAAAATCAGGCGGAAATCAAGAAAGAGGAGCAGGGGATGAGCCTGGTCGGTATGACCGCCGCGCAACTCGGCCGCCGCCTGAAGGAACTTAAACGAGAGTTGTCCAACACCTCTAAAGCCACCAATTACGAGCAATATAAAAAGCTCGAGACCGAAATCCGCCGAACCGAAAAAGCCTATGCACAGGCAACAAAATCGACACGGGGATTTCTCGCCTCCGTTCTTTCGCTGGATAAAATAGCCACTCCGGTCAAAGGCTTTTTCATGGGCCTGGGAATGGTCATTACCTCCTATGTGCTTGGAGCGTTCAGAAATCTGGTTGATACAATACAGGATTTTGAACGTTCAAATTCCAAGTTGGCATCGGTGTTGGGTACGACTATCGATGGGGTTTCTCGACTGACCGAGCAAGCGAAATTTTTAGGACGAACCACGACTGCAACCGCCTCACAGGTGACAGGGCTTCAAACGGAACTTGCTAAACTCGGATTCTCGCAAGATGTCATAGAGAAACTGACCCCGGCCACCCTGAAATTTGCGAAGGCGGTAGACACCGACCTCTCGAGTGCGGCCGCCTTCGCCGGGGCGGCCATGCGTATGTTCAACAAGGACGCAAGCGAGGCGGAGAGTGTTATGGCAACATTTGCTGTCGCCACCACGAAAAGTGCGCTGGACTTCAATAAGTTGCAGGCCTCACTCTCGACAGTTGGCCCGGTCGCGCACTCTTTCGGTTTCTCCATAGAAGAAACGACCGCACTCCTCGGACAACTTGCAGACGCAGGTTTTGACGCATCGTCCGCAGCCACTGCAACCCGTAATATCCTCCTAAACCTTGCCGATTCAAACGGAGAACTCGCGCAGGCCTTAGGTGGCCCGGTTACCAACCTCGACCAACTTGTCGCCGGGCTGCAGAAACTAAACGGTGAAGGGGTGAATCTCGCAAAAGCCCTCGAGCTTACCGATAAACGGAGTGTCGCAGCGTTTACCACCTTCCTTAACGGGGCGGATAATATTCTCGCCCTCAGGGATTCCATAACAGACTGCACCGGGGATTTCAACGCAATGTCGCAGACTATGGCCGACAATGCTGCCGGCTCATGGGCGGGATTCCAGTCGGCGGTAGAAGGTCTGGTGTTGAAGTTCTTCGATTTCCGCGAGGTTCTGAAAACTGTTTATGAATGGGCGACGGAGATTGTGAACTGGATAGGAGAATGGGTCGACGCTTTCAGCGGATTGGGTGTGGTTCTCGGAATTGTGGGGAAACTAATAGGAGAGATAGTTGAAACGATTGGCACAACCGTCAGATTATTGTCTCAGTTGGTGAACAGTACCCGCATCGGGCGCGCGGCTCTGAACGCGATCGTCACCGCACTGGTCGCATATAAAGTAGCTCAGATTGCCGCCTCCAACGCGACAAAGACCTTTATTAAAGATATAGCACTGGCAATAAAGAGTCTGGCGGCAAAGGCAGTCGCGCTATATAAAGATGCAGCCGCGTCAGGAGTAGCGGCAATAGCCCAGAGAGCGTGGAATGCCGCGATGATGGCAAACCCCATTTTGTTGGTCATAGGGCTTATCGCAATGGCTGTCGCCGCGATTGTGGGCTATAATTCAGCGATAGATGAATCAACCCAAAAAAACGACGCATGGGCGGCGGCAAATAAGGAAGCCGCCAAACAGTACGGAGAACAAAAGGGCAAAATCGAGGCCTTGATAATGGTCGCCGAGAATGAGAATCTATCACTGAAACGCAGACAGAAAGCAGTCGCCGAGCTTAACAGAATTATTCCGGGGTATAACGCAAAAATAGATGAAACTACTAAAAAATATGTCGCCGCCAAAGACAAGCTCGATGCGTATCTCACATCTCTTGAGAAGGAGATGCGTTATAAGGCTAATTATGAAAAGCTTCAAGAACTTGCGTCGGCGGCAGAACAAGCCCGTGACGCTTACGACGAGGCACAGATTGCAGCGGCCGATGCTCCCGAATATTTGAACAAATGGTACGGGCGGGTTTATAACGCCGCGCCCAAAAAGGCCATAAGGACAGCCAAAGCCGAGTGGGACAAGGCCGAGAAAGATTTACAGGCTTTCAAGGCAAGAATGGACGAATCGATTAGCAAGGGGCTGATTACCCCTCCGGAAACCTCGACCGATGAAAACACGGTAGACAAGACGCTTGACAGAACTAACGCCAAGGCGGCTGAAACCGTCTCTCGTCTGAAGGAGATTAACACCGAATTGAAACGCCTCCGTAAGATAGACCCGCAGAGCGATGAAGAACTCGACCGGATCCAGAAGCGGATAAAGCTCCTTCAGGAGGAACGGAAGGAACTTCTCGGAAATTCGAAACACAAGAAGGAGCCTGGAACTTATGCCGAAGACTCGATTACACAGGTTTCCGCGCCTGTCGATGACGCTCATCAACGCCGTTTGTTGGAAATCAATAAACAGGATATGACGACAGCGGAACGGACAATCGCCAAGAATAAGGAATTAATCCGCTATTGTGCCGAACTCAACGCCGCGCTTGATGCCATGAGGGCAAATACCGACCAGAGCCACACGAAAACGCTCGACGCAATCAACGCCGAGCAGAATAAACTGGCTCAACAGGCTATAACCGCCCAACAAGCTATCGACAAGGCGATGGTTCAACAGGACAGTGAGGTACATAAGCAAAGAAAAGCCGCGAATGAAGCGTTTTACCGCGCCCAATCCGATATGATTCGAGCCTCCGTCATTGCTGACAGCGATTTGCAAGAGGCTTCCGGTGTCTACCTTATGGAACTGGAACGACAGAACCACGAGGAGCAGCTTACGGAACTTCGTCGTTATTACGATGAAGTTGCCGCCGCCGATTACTATGCTTCCGATGAGAAGACCAAGCTGTTACAGCAACTCGGGAAGGAGATTCAGCAAGCACAAAGCCAAATTCTCACAGATACCGGAAAATTCTCCGAGGCTCTACGGGAGGCAATGACTGACACAACAAGCGCGGACGGCATAGCCGACGGATTTACCCGGCAGATTCAGGGGCTTACTATGTATTACGAGGCTCTGAAATCCGCTGAAGGGGTGAGTGTTGACGAAATTGTCGCTCTCGAAGAGGAAAAACAACGCCGTATCGCCGCCCTCCGTTATCAGGCTCTCGAACAGCAATGGCAGCTTCAGGAGTTGACAGGCCTTTCGTGGGGCCAGGAGTACGACCGCGAGCTTGCGCAGCTCGAAAACTACCATACTCAGGGACTGATAAAGGAAAAGGACTATCAGCGCAAGAAACTGCAACTCGGAGTAGACAACGCCAAAAAATACTTCGACTACTACGCCCAGCTCTCCGGCTCGATGTTCACCGCCATACAGGATGCCGAAATCGCGGCCAGCGACGCCAAATATGACGTGCTGATACGCCAGGCCGAGAACAACGGGGAGGACACCGCCGCATTAGAGCAGGAGAAGGAGAACAAGAAGCTCGAGATCCAGAAGAAATACGCCGATGTCAATTTCGCCATCAAAATCGCCCAGATCGTTGCCGACACCGCCGTGGCCGTGATGAAGGCGTGGGCCGACCTGGGACCGATTGGCGGCCCCATCGCGGCGGCGATGATCACCGCCACGGGGATAGCCCAGGGTATCGCCGCCAAGGCCGAGCGAGACAAGATCAAGAACATGCAGCCGGGAAACACCGCCACCCCGGCATCCACCGCCATGCCGACGGCCACTCGTTCCCTGACAGGGTTCTCAGAGGGTGGCTACACCGGCGACGGAGGCCGATACGAGGTGGCCGGGGTGGTGCACAAAGGGGAGTACGTCGTGCCGAAACCCATCATGGACAATCCCCGCGTGGTCGACGCGGTGGGGACAATCGAGGCCATCCGGCGCAACAAGCTTTACGGGGCCGGGATGATCGCCGTCCCGCAAGGTGCCGGGTTCGCCGACGGCGGCTTCACCTCCCCATCTGGGGATGGTGGCGGCCTGTCGGAACTCACCGCCACCGTGAACGACCTCAAAGAAGCCGTCGCAGGCCTCCGCTCTGTCAGGGCATACGTCGTGTACCAGGACTTGGAGGAAGCCGGCCAGACACTTGACCGCGCCCGCGCCCCCTTCACCAGAAACAGATAACCGAGACATATGGCCAGAATACAGACATTAAGGGGACCCCTCGACCTCCCCGAAAACTTCTCGATACCGGTCGAGGACACCAACCCGGTCTACAACGAGCGCGGAAGCCAGTCGCTGCCGGTCACCGTGCCCGCGACCCCCCGCAACAACGAGCTGACCGGATTCCCTGCCCGCCCGTCATCCGAGATGGTCGCCGACAAGGAGCCTGTCTCAGTCGTTGACGGCACATACATCCGCTCCGGGTTGCTTAACATGGTCTCCGCCGGGAAGAAGGAGGGGATAACATTCAACATAGGCTTCGACAACTCCACGGCCTACGAGACCTGGAGCAAAAGGAAGCTCTCCGAGCTGGAAGGCCTGCCGTCCATCGTCCCGGACGGTGACAACCCGGGGGAGGACATATATGACATCATCCTCGACCTGTATCTCAACGCGCGCCCCGACCTGACAGACCTGGCGGTGTTCCCCGTGGTGGTCGACAACAAGAGCCGCGAGGTGGAGACGACCGCGCCTGCGTCCATCAAGGAGACCGAGTATTATTACGAGATTCTAAACAAGCTGCCGAACGAGAAATACCGCTCCTCCAGGAAAATAAAAAGGCTGGTCAAAGGGGAGGTCACCGAGATCACCGTCCCGAAATACTACGGGCTGACGGCCTTCCCCTGGCTGTGGAAGGTGGTGGAGATGGTGTTCGCCGATATGGACTATCGGCTTGCCTCCAATCCATTCCGGGAGGACCGCGAGCTGTCCCGTATCGTGGTGCTGAACAATGTCGCGGACGCCTGCTGCCGCAACCGCCTGGATTACGTCGACCTGATGCCTGATGTCACGGTGGAGGAGTTCCTCCAGTCCCTGTGGGTCCGGTTCGGCTTCACCTTCGTCCTCGATTATGACCGGAAGACGGTGCGCCCGGCCTTGGTCAGGGACATCCTGAAAGCCCCGTCGGCATTGGATGTCACCGGCATGGCCACTGAGTTCCCGCTTGTCAACTTCGAGACCCCGCGATATGTCAAGTTGTCAGCAGCTACCTCTCTGGAGGGAGCAGCCCCCGCCACCGAACGGTTCGAGGATTTCATCAAGGGGTACAGCCTCGACAACATCATATTCGGCCGCGCTGTCTCCGACTGGGGATGGCGTGACGAGGCGGACGATTTTGAATATGACTGGCCGGAATACAACGATGATGTCGACTGGGATCCCGACGAGGGGCGTGAGGAATGGGACTGGGATGACTTCCACGACGATTACTGGGACGATTACGATGACTGGGGCGGCGATGACCGGGACTGGTCCCGGGAGTCCTCCGCCAGGGCGATGGCCGCGCCCCTCCAGTCCGGCATCCCGGCGGCAGAGACCGCCGGACGGCTCGCGTTCGAGGTCAGGACATCCCTGTGGTTCAAGCTCGACAAGGAGAACCATCTGGTCGACACCGCATCGACATCGTTTTTCAACTGGGATCCCCAGTCGGAAGGGCTGGATGTCCTTGAACTGTCAAGCGTCGACGAGTTCGTACCCCTTGAATGGGTGTCGGACAAAATCGAGGGGGATTTCCACGAGACGGTGCCGATGTTCCTCACCGGGGCGAAGTTCCGTCACACCTACATATCACAGGGGGAGGATGACGAGGATTCCGACAAGGACGGCGAGACCCCCCTGGCCTTCCTGTTCGCGTTCAACAACTGTTCGGAGATCGAGCAGGGGACGGTGGGGCGATTCTCCCCGGAGACCGCCGAAGGGAAAAACGTCGAGATATGGGATGGCCAAGGCTGGCACACCCACACGCTTTCCCTGCTTTTCCAGTTCCGCAACGGACTTTTCGCCCGCTTCTGGAAAGACTTCGACGAGCTTCTGCGCCATGGGGCGAGGACAGTGGAAGTGTCGGCGGCGTTGCCGAAGACCACACTCCGCGCCATGGACATCCTGTCCCCGCTGGGCTATGACAATTCCCGGTATCTGGTCGACACGATGTCATATTCCCTTCCGGCCCGGGCCGAGGTGGAAGTGGACCTCACCCTCCGCCCGCTTTTCCCGGCGGGGAGGTATGACATCGCCACCGAGCAGGGCATCCCGGCGTTTGAGCCGGGGACGAGACGGAGCCGGTGGTGCTATGAGTCCACAAACATACGGGAGGTCTGCCTGTTTGACTCCAACCGCGCCCTCGCGATAGCACGGGCCAAGGAGGAGCATCCCGAGATAACCTACGGACACTCCGCTTACCGGTTTTCCGCGAAGTTCATCAGCGCGGTCGAGAAAGGATTGAGATGGTCTTCCGACCCCTCCAACCTTGTCGATGCCCCGGTAGGAGGACGCAAGACCTGCGCCTACAAGGCCACGGCGACATACGAGATTTACCGTTCGTGGCAGCAGACAGTCCCCGGAGACCCGACCCCGGGGGTGATCACCGGCCATGATGAAAAGCCATGCGCGACGGTGGAGATCGAGGTCACATACACGGTGACGCTGGTGGGGAAATGGGTGCAGCGGTAGTCCTTTGAAAGGATGCCGCCAGAATGTAATTTTGCCCCCATGGAAAGAAACAGCATAATCGCCGCCCCGGTCATCTTCCGGCCGATGTCGCTCCATCAGGAGTGGCACAGCCGCCATGACGGCACGCGCCGCGATTTCCTCCGGTTCCTGACAACCCCGGGCCCCGGCCGCGACCGGTTCCTCGGGGGGCGCGAATGTGGAATCTCAAATGTCGGGTCGGTCGTGACCCCCGTTTACAGGCCATGAGAATAGAGAATGTCATATCCGGCTACGCGTTTTCCCGCAATCCCGTGTGGGTCTGCGCCCCCGACGGCGACGGCTTCCTCAATCCGGGCGAACGCGGGCGTTTTGTCGTCTCCCGCATGGGGGCGCGGGTCTTTGAATGTGTCGTGACATCACCCGTCAGGGTCAACGTGTCCGACATCCTGGAGGCCGTCTCCGAGCCGGTGGGGGAGGGGACAGCCGACGGCAGCGGCCTCCGGCGGCTTGAGGACGGCCACACAGTCGCCGACCGAAGATTCGAGTTCTGGCTCGAGGACATGGAGGGAGACCGTTCCGACCCGGTCTCCTGCGTGGTGATTCCCGGCGGGGTGTCAGTGACCAATTACAGGAGACTCGCGTCATTGGCCACGGATATCTTCACCGCCCGTTTTTTAAGGAGCAAAGGGAATTTCTTCCTGACGGCCCGGTCATCATCCTGGATCCTCCCGGTCCCGGAGACAGAGCTGGCCCCGCTGGCCTTCATACAGGCGGCGACAGGTACGGTGACAGTGAAGGAAACGCATGCCGGCACCGAGATCAGTTTCCGGCAGCTGGAGGCGGGAATCTGGGCGATTGACCTGGAGGAACTGCGGGAGCGGTTCGTGTCCGAACACGATATCCTCCCCTCCGTGATGGATGTCTTCCGTGACGGGGTGTTCGCCTGCCGTGTCGTGGTGGAATTGGCCGGGACTGCCAGGGACCGCTCCCGTGTCAGGTTCCGCAACTCTTTCGGAATACCCGAGATTGTCAGCCTCGCCGCCTCGCCGTCACTCTCGCTGTCATCCGACGACGGGGATGATGAGTCCTCCAACCGCCGTTATGACCCCGTGACAGACAGCTTCGGGAAGTCACGTCCCCGCAAAGCGTCCGGGAAAGTGTATGAGTTCTCCGAGGTGATGATCCCGCCCGCGTCATTGGACCTGTTCAAGGAGATGCTCGCCAGTGAGGATGTCTGGCTGCTTGACGTGGCCCCGGTCCCCGTGAAGGTCATCCCCTCCTGCGAGGATTTCCGACACGGGACAAGGCCCGACTCCCCCGTCTCCCTGACCGTCAGTTTCGAGACTTGCGAGGAGACGGATTGCTTCATGGGGGAGATGACCGGAGCCGATGACAGCCTTAGGCCGCGCCTTTTCTCTAACCAGTTTGTAAAACAATTCAATTGACACATATGGCAACCCTGCTTGAAGACATAAGGCTGCTCATAAAGCGAATCATGGAGGCGGAGCTTCCGGAAAGCATAACCAACGAGATGGTGGCTGACCTGTGCGCCTCCCTGCTGAACCACGACCTGCAGCTGGCCACGCGCATCACCACCAACGCCGATAACATCGCGGCCACGAACGACCGCGTGACCACGAACGCCAACAACATCGCGGCGGCCAATGACCGCATCACCAAGAATGCCAACAACATCTCAGCCGCGAACGACCGCATCACCTCCAACGTTGAGAGGATTGATGTAACCAACAAGCGCATCACTACCAACGTCGGAATGATTGAGGAAGCCAACAGGCGCATAACCGCGAACGCCGACCAGATCACTGAGGCGAACACCCGCATCAC
>ENA-ORSB01000703-ORSB01000703.1-human-gut-metagenome-genome-assembly--contig:-NODE-703-length-36466-cov-3.840076_pt1 | contig 36466 bp, 31 predicted proteins | sample MGYA00242180_ERZ509144 | MGnify/ENA primary metagenome ERZ509144 (study PRJEB26280, sample SAMEA2338661) | human gut metagenome | biome: human gut; feature: human-associated habitat; material: faeces...
TCAGTTGGTTAGAGCGCTACACTGATAATGTAGAGGTCGGCAGTTCAACTCTGCCAGGGCCTACTAATCCAGAGCTTTCTGGAATAGTCCGGGGGTATAGCTCAGTTGGTAGAGCACCTGCTTTGCAAGCAGGGGGTCTAGAGTTCGAATCTCTATATCTCCACACGAAAAAGTCGGAACAGCATTCGCTGCTCCGACTTTTTTTGTGGAGATAATCCAACCCCAGTCGCTTTGCGACAGCCCCTGAGGGGCATTGGGGAGCGTTACGCATTGATTAGTAGCGTTTTATGAAATCCTGCCAGTCTGTGCAGAATGGCAGGATTCGGTAAATATCTAATTTGTAATGAATTACTAATCACGCCCGGATGATCTCAACCTCGCCGTCGAGGCCGATCTTGATGATCTGGGAGGCGAGACCGGTGGCCCCGGCTTCGAGACGGGGATCAACGGTGTAGTCAACCGCGTTTTTGATCTCGTCGGAGATGTCGGCGAATTTCTTCGGTGTAGGCTCACCGGAGATGTTGGCGGAGGTGGAGACGATAGGCCTGCCGAGCTTGTAGGTGAGCTGCTGGCAGAACTCCATCATCGGGATGCGGATCCCGACAGTGCCGTCCGCAGCCACGGTGTTGTGCGCCAAGTGGTAGCGGTCAGCCTTCCAAGGCTCTCCCTCTTCCGGTGCCGGGTAGGTTTTCGCCCCTGGGTAGATCAACGTCATCGGCCGATCGTTCACCTCGACCAGATCTATGGCCATCGGTGGAATCTCATTTACGTATAACGCTATCTGATCCAGACTGCTGGCCAGCAGTACGAGCGACTTGCTGTCCGAACGATGCTTGATCTCGTAAATCTTTGCGACAGCCTCAGGATTGGTCGCATCGCAACCTAATCCCCAGACCGTGTCGGTAGGGTAGAGGATGACTCCTCCGTCTCTAAGAACCTTCAACGTCTCGTTAAGGATCTCATCTATAGTCTTCTTTTGCATATTCATAAAATTATTCCATAAAGTGCAGGTAGCAGGCCGTCACCGCCGTCACTGCCGCCGTCTCTGTGCGCAGCCGGCTTGGCCCGAGGTGGACCGGCACGAAACCGTGCCCGACGGCCAGACGTGCCTCTTCCGGAGAGAAATCCCCCTCGGGGCCGATCAGCACCGTGACCGCCGAATCAGATGGGAGCCCTTCCAGCACATCCTTGATTGATCGCCTTAAAGTCTCACCCTCAAAACAGTAACAGATCATCTTGACACCGGAATCCCCGGAATGTCCCAGGATGAAATCCCGTACGGAGACCGGTTCCTCCACCAGCGGCAGTTTCGCCTTCAGGCTCTGCTTCATCGCCGAAAGCGCGATCTTGCGGGACCTTTCCGCCTTGAACGCCTTCCGCTCGGAACGCTCCCCGATGACTGGCGAGACCACGTCCACGCCAAGCTCCGTGGCCTTCTCCACGAACCACTCGAAGCGATCGTTGTTCTTCGTCGGGCACACCGCCATATTCAATGAATATGAATGCCCACCCCATCCGGGAACGGTTTCCAGGATCTCCGCCGCGGCTCCTTTGGGCGAATCGTCGCTCAGGCGGCAACGGTACATATTCCCGATGCCGTCCACAACGGTGACCTCGTCCCCGACACGATGCCGGAGCACCCTCACGCAATGCGCGCTCTCGTCCGCGTCCAGAAGAGCGAGTCCGCCATTTATTTCGTTAGCATAGAAAATCTCCATACTGCAAAGATACAACATTGAATAATAAAGAGTAACTTTGCGCCTATGAAAAAACGTTACGAATCATTGGATGTCCTTAGAGGACTGACAGTCGCTTTTATGTGCATCGTCAACAATCCGGGCACGTGGGCGCACATATTCCCGCCGCTCAGGCACGCCGGTTGGGACGGTTGCACCCCGACGGATCTTGTGTACCCGTTCTTCATCTTTTGTATGGGATGCGCGATGGCGTTCTCTTTCTCAAAGTACGAGAAAACGACCGCCAAGGCTTATCTGAAGGTGTTGAAAAGGGGCGCGCTGATCTTTCTGGTCGGCTTCGCGCTGAACCTGTACCCGTTCTTCCCGACCTCGCTCCACGACGAGACCTGGTCCTTCGGCCAGAACTACCTCTACTGGCTTCAGCATAAACGAATATTCGGGGTTCTCCAACGAATAGGTATGGCGTATGCCATCGCCGGCTGCCTTGCCCTGTGGCTTAAAAAGCCAAAGAAGATTCTGGCCGCGATCGCGACGCTTTGCGTGACTTACACGGGAATATTACTGATCTTCGGCCGTGAGCCCGGCGCGTTCTCCCTCGAAGGCAATGTCTCGATGAGAATCGACACCTGGCTGGTCGGCGGCAACCATTGCTACCACGGCTACAACGGGACCGATTTCGACCCGGAGGGTGTCCTCGGCTCCATGACCGCGGCCTGCTCCTGCCTTCTCGGCTACCTGATCGGCTCGATGATCCACGCCTCCCAAAAGAATATGTCCGCTACCAACTGTTCCCCTGACAGGGTTGTCAACAGGACTTTTGTCTATGGATGCCTGTCCTTGATCCTCGGTGTGATCCTCAGCATCTGGGTTCCGATCAACAAGCCTCTTTGGTCAGTCTCCTACGTCTTCTACGCCGGAGGCTGGGCGATGCTCGCCCTGGCTTTCCTTGCGTACTTGCTTGACGTGAAGGGGTATGAGAAACCTTTCGTTCCATTCAAGGCCATGGGCATGAACGCGTTGATGGCGTTCGTGTTCTCCGGAGTCATCGCCAAAAGCTACGGATTCTTCGGTTTCGCCCCGGGCCACTACTTCGGCGCCAATGAATATACCTCCCTGTTGTGGGCCTTCATATTCGTCACCATCATATTCACCCTTCTGTGGATTCTCTACAAGAAGAAGATTGTGATTAAACTGTAACTAAAATGTACATCGGATTGATTTCCGACACTCATGGAGTGTTCGCTGATGATGTGAGGGCGTTCCTTGAGCCGGTGGACCAGATCTGGCACGCCGGAGACTTCGGCACGCTTCAGTGCGCACGGGACATCGCCGCGTTCAAGCCTTTGATCGGAGTCCACGGCAATTGCGACGGACTTGATGTGAGACAGGAATATCCCGCCTTCCGGAACTTTGAGTGTGAGGGCATGAGAATCCTGATGACCCACATCGGTTTACGGCGCGGCAGCTATTGGGTCTTCAATCCGCACCAACCTATGTACGATCTGCGGGCAAAGGCTCTTCTTGACTCATATCATCCGGACATATTCGTCTGTGGGCACACGCATATTCCTCAGGTATTCAGGGACAAAAGAAATGGTTTTCTCTTTATGAATCCGGGCGCGTGCGGCTTCCAAGGCTCTGGAGACGTGCCTCGTCTGGCGCTTCGCTTTCATATTGTAAGCGGAGAAATCTCCGGTTTGGAGAAGTGTGAGTTGCCAAGAAGATCGATTTAGATAAAATTTTTATAAAAAAATATTGTAAATTTCAGAAAACTATGTACTTTTGCGGTCAGAAAAACGTGAGTAGAGTAACAATAGTTTTTTATTTATAATTATTATGAAGAAGGTATTTATGTCTTTCGCAGTTGTAGCTCTTATGGTAGCTGCTTCTGCTTGCGGTAACAACGCGAAGAAGGCCGAGGCCGCTGAAGGTGAGGCTACAGAGGCTGCAGTTGAGGTTGCAACTGACACAACAACCGCTTGCTGCGACTCAACCGCCGCTTGCTGCGATTCAACTGCTACAGCTGAGTAATTTCAGCCGTTGATTCCCGAAAGGGATTTTGTGCGGTGTCCGGGTCCAAACCCAGATGCTGCAATTTTTTTTGTCTTCCCCCGTCCTAATGTCTATCTTTGAATATTGTTCGGTCGCGGACACTCGCTTTGTCGCCTGGGCACTGAACCTGTGGTTCGCAGACTCACCAACCGACGTTTGGCATAGGCACTACCTTTGCCGGTAACTGAATTTACCTTCCTTTGGCCACAGAGCCTGTCGAAGTGCCAACCGAACGATATGTAATATTGATGAATATGAAAGAGAAAACAGTCTGGTTTTGTTCCAATTGCGGTAATGAATATCCCAAATGGATGGGACGCTGTCCCGCCTGCGGGGAGTGGAACACGATGGTGGAGCAGAAAGTCGTCACGGGTGGCCCCAGGAAGTCAACCGTGGCGGACACCGTCCCGGGCGCCAGCCGCAAACCTCAGAAACTGAACGAGATTGATTCCCGTTCAGAGGCGAGGCTTTCCCTGAACAATGAGGAAATCGACAGAATCCTCGGCGGCGGCATCGTGGAAGGCTCTCTTGTACTGATCGGTGGTGAGCCAGGAATCGGCAAGTCCACCCTTTCCCTTCAGATTCCGCTCGGTTGCCCGTCACTCAGGACGTTGTACGTCACTGGAGAGGAAAGCCTGCGTCAGGTCAAGATGCGTGCCGACCGTCTGGGCGGAGATGCCTCCAACTGCCAGATCTACAGTGAGACGTTGATAGAGAATGTCGTTGCCCAGGCTCGTGAGATCAACCCGGACCTGATGATTGTGGATTCCGTCCAGACAATGTTCTCGCAGACCGTTGATTCCACTCCGGGATCCGTGACCCAGATCAAGGAGGTTGCCGCGATCCTTCTGCGTTTCGCCAAGGAGACAGGCATCCCGGTCATCCTGATCGGACATATTACCAAGGAAGGCTACATCGCCGGTCCGAAGATTCTGGAGCATATTGTGGATGTGGTTCTTCAGTTCGAGGGTGACAATCGAGGTTCGTACAGAATCCTGCGCAGCATAAAGAACAGATTCGGCTCGACTTCCGAGCTGGCTGTCTTCGAGATGACCGGCAAAGGACTCCGCGAAGTCTCCAACCCTTCCGAGCTGCTCATCCCGATGCACGAGGCCGGACTTAGCGGCACCGCCATCAGCGCGATGCTGGACGGCACGAGACCGTTTCTCTTTGAGGTTCAGGCGCTTGTCAGCTCTGCTGTCTATGGCACGGCGCAGCGCTCCGCCACCGGATTCGACGTGCGGCGACTGAATATGCTTCTGGCGGTCCTGGAGCGCAGAGCAGGCTTCAAACTCGCCCAAAAGGATGTTTTCCTGAATATGGCGGGCGGGCTCAAGGTCAGTGATCCGGCCTGTGACCTGGCTGTCATCTCGGCTGTTCTGTCCTCCAACTTTGATTTCGCCATCCCCTCCGACAACTGTTTCTCCGGAGAGATCGGACTCAGCGGCGAGATTCGCCCGGTCGCCCAGATCGACCGCCGTGTAAGTGAAGCCGCCCGTCTGGGCTTCAAGAAGATATTCATTTCTTCGTTCGCCTCCTTGGACCTCAAACCGCAAGGCATCGAGGTTGTCAAGGTGGCTGACGTTCCCGCCCTCGTCCGAAGTCTCTTCAAATAACCTTCGGTCACTGAGCCCTATCGGTCACTGAGCCGGCTTCATCGGTCACTGAGCCTGTCGAAGTTACTCGCCGCCCTCAGCATTGCGCCTCCATATTCGTAAATCGAAAAAAATGCGTATATTCGCCAAGTTTTAAGTCTAAACAAAACGAGATATGAATCTTAGAGACATCAAGAAGGACATTGAATATGTCATCGGAGCTTTCATCGATGATTGCTCCCTCTTCAGCGCACTTAACCAGAAAGCTGACGATGAGGCTTTGGGCGGACTCTTCGACGAGGCTGTCAAACTCTACAATGACCTCAGGGACAAAGTGAACGCAAAGGTGGAAGGCAAGAAGTCCGCCTACTATGCCGGAATCCGCAAGGAACTCCTTGAGAAGACTGACGCTATGTATCAGAAGCTCAGCGAACTCATCAAGGCGACCGCAAAGTAACCGTTCTCTTTGCAGAAAAATATTTGGGGAAGACCGGATGGCCTTCCCCATTTTTTCGTTTTCGTGAAGCCTAATACTCTGTTTTGATTTGTTTGTTTGAAGATTTTTCACTTCAAAGAACATTTCAAACGAATCAAAAGCGGATTCTAAATGTTGCCCTCCACGGACTTATTTCCCTGCCAGATGCTTCTCCCAAGCCCAGGCCGCGGCCAGCGTGTCCTCGATTGACCTCTCCGCTTTCCAGCCAAGCTCGTTGTTGGCAAGCGTAGGATCCGCCCAGATCGCGGTAACGTCTCCGGCCCTGCGAGGAGCGAACTTGTAGTTCAGCTTCAAGTTGTTGGCTTTCTCGAACGCATTGATGAGCTCCATCACCGACAGCGGCTTGCCCGTACCGATGTTGAAGATCTCATATTCCTTCTTCATCTTGCCGTCGAGCATTCTGCGCACCGCGAAGACGTGCGCCTTCGCCAGGTCCACGATGTCGATGAAGTCTCTCTGGCACGTTCCGTCCGGAGTAGGGTAGTCATTGCCGAAGACGGAGAGGCACTCACGCTTGCCGATGGCGGTCTGGGTGATGAACGGCACCAGGTTGTTCGGCACGCCGCGCGGCAGTTCGCCGATCAGCGCCGACGGATGCGCTCCGACCGGGTTGAAGTACCTCAGCGCGATTCCCTTGACATTTGAATATGCCTTTACGGAGTCCCGAAGAATATCCTCGCACATCTGCTTTGTGTTCCCGTAAGGGGAGGTGGCCGGCTGCCTTGGCGACTCCTCCGTCACCGGAAGTCTCTCAGGCTCGCCGTAAACTGTCGCGGAGGATGAGAACAGAATATTCTCGCATCCGTGCTTCCTTGCGGTCTCGATGACATTCATAAATGATTCCAGGTTGTTCCGGTAATATTTCAGCGGCTCGCTGACGGACTCTCCAACGGCCTTGAAGCCGGCGAAATGAATCACGGCGTCAATCCGGTTGGCCGTGAACAGCAACTCTGTCGCCACAGGATCGCAGAAATCCATCTTCACGAAAGGAATATCCTCCATTCCGGTGATCTTCTTGACTCCCTCGTAGCAGGTCTCATCGCAGTTGGACATATTATCGGCCACGATCACATCGTAGCCGGCCTCGATAAGTTCCACGGTGACGTGGCTTCCGATAAATCCGGCACCGCCGGACACAAGGACGCATTTTTTCATATTCAATGACAATTTGATTCAAGTTAGTTCCGCATAAGCGGTTTTACACGCTGCAAATTTAGCAATAAAACACTATTTTTGTACTCTTGCCGTTCCTTGTTTTCATCCGTGGGCCTTGGAACGGCTTGAAATTCAAAAAGACAACTGTTATGAGATTCGGAATATTCATAAATTCTTGTGTTTGCGCTTTGGTGATGTCGGTCGCCATCGCCCCTTCCGCCGTGGCCTCCTCCCCGCAACTGCATTCCACAAACAAGGCGCGATCCAAGACCAAAGCCCAGAGATATGTCGAGTCAATCTCCCGAAGCGAATCCCTGAAATCCTCCGTCCTCGGGGTCCTTGCCCTGACCGAAGGCGGCGACACCCTCGCCTCCTGGAACAGCGGCCAGAGGATGGTCCCTGCCTCGACGATGAAGTTGATAACCACCGGCCTGGCCATCCATCGCCTCGGTCCCGACTTCAAGTACGTCACTCGCATCGGTTACAGCGGATCCATCAAGGACGGAATCCTTGACGGCGACCTATATATAGTGGGCGGCGGTGACCCGACCATAGGCTCGAAAGACTCGATCGCCATCCCCCGCGCCAAACTTTTCGCCCAGTGGAAATCGTTCCTGGACAAGGCCGGAATCAAGAAAATCAACGGCAAGGTGATCGGCGACGGCCGCTATTTCGACGGCCCGATCGAGCACGACACATGGAGCTACCAGGACATCGGCACAGCCTACGGAGCCGGCGGCAACGGCCTCTGCTTCTACGAGAACGCCCAAGACTTCCGCGTGAGCGCCGGCCCGTCCGTCGGCTCACCCGTCAATGTCACGGTCTCCTTCCCGAACACCCCGTGGATGAGGTATGAATATCCCTGCAGAACCGCTCCCGCCGGCACCGGCGACCAGCTCTACCTTTTCAACTCCGAATTCCTTCCTTACGCCGAGATCCGCGGCTCGTTCGCCATCGACCGCAAGCCCAAAACCGAGGAGTTCAGCAACAAGTTCGGAGCCTACACCTGCGCCCATTATTTCTGTGAATATCTGAAATCCAATGGAGTACCCGTCTCCGAAGGCCCCGCCGACATCCGTCTCGGCCGCGTCCGCTCCAACCTCTCTTCCAATGAATATGCCCCCTACGCCTCCAGAGTGGATGACCTGAATATGCTCGGTCAGACATATTCCCCGTCCCTTAAGCGCATAGCCCGTGAGACGAACCTGAAAAGCGACAACTTCTACGCCGAGACCCTTTTCCGGACCCTTGGCCGGAGGTTTCATCATTCCGCCTCCTACGATTCCTCTTATGTGGCTGTGAATGAGGTGATGAAGAACATCGGTGTCAGCGCCGATGATGTCCGTATAGTTGACGGTAGCGGCCTCGCCCGCCACAACTACATCTCCCCGTCCTTCTTTGTGCGTTTCCTTTCCGCTATGATGGACAGTCCGTCCTTCGCTGACTACATCCAGACCATAGGCCAACCAGGAAACCGTCATTATGAATCCCGCCTGAAGGATGCCCCGGCCACCGTCAAGTCCCGTGTCCACCTGAAGAGCGGCTCGATGAACGGTGTCCGTTGCTTCAGCGGCTACATCGAACCCTCCACCGGCTCCAAGTCCGACACCATCATCTTCTCCATAATGACCAACAACTCCCTCGCCCCCGCCTCCCGCATCGACCCCCTGATCGACCGCATAATCACCCTCCTCGCCGCCGACAACTGATCCGCCCTCATAGCCCGATCTCAGTGACCTGACAGTGAACGTACCTTAACTGTCTGGTGTTTAGTGAGATCTGAAATCCTGCCGGTCATTTTGGAAGGCCAGAAATCCATAATTAATTGGAACAGAGAACGTGAAGCTCCACGGCTTGAGTCTCAGTACTTTGTGGAATCCTGCCAGTCATTTTGGAGGGCCAGAAATCCATAATTGGTTGGAACAGAGAGTGTGAAACCCCACAGACTGAATTTCAGTACGTTATGAGATCCTGCCCTCTATTTTAGGAGACCAGGAATCCATAATTGGTTGGAACAGAGAACGTGAAGCTCCACGGCTTGAGTCTCAGAACTTTATGAGATCCTGCCCTCTATTTTTGGAGACCAGAGATCCACAATTGATTGGAACAGAGAACGTGAAGCTCCACGGCCTGATTCTCAGTACGTTATGAGATCCTGCCCTCTATTTTAGGAGACCAGGAATCCGTAATTGGTTGGAACAGAGTGTGTGACGTTCCACAGGTTGAAGGTCAGTGCATTATGAAGTTCTGCTCCCTGGAATTGACTACCAGTAATTTATAAGTAACGAACCCATGATGTTTTACGGTCCACACTCTTGCTAATCATAGATTAATTTCCCATATTTGTGAAGCATCGTTCTCTGGTCTGGAATCAACCAGTCCACCTGAAAGAATGATGTGGGTTAACTATGTAAAACTTTTAAAGAGGGGAAGGCTATGAGGCGTCGAAAGTTTCTGTCCGGTTCACCGAACCACATTTATCAACGGTCACAGAACGGTTCTGTGATATTTTACAGTCTGGAGGATTGTCTGGTTTATTTCACTGTGTTCTGCACCTGCGCCAAACGGTACGGAGTGACAGTTCTGGGTCTGTGCGAGATGTACGATCATATTCATCAATTGGTTGAGGCTCCGGATTTACCTACGCTCAGCGGGTTCGAAAGAATGGTGAATATGACGTTCTCCTATGAATATTACGGTGACTTGAAGCGGGGGGCTGAGGGCTTTGTGTCGGATAGGAACATCACTTCCGGTTCTGTAAGCGTCACGATCCCGAACATTGGCCATCTGTTCCAGTCTCCATTCGGAAGCGCTCCGAAAATCGGAAACAAAAAGATAAGGACCAGCATTGCCTACCTTTATAACAATCCGGTTGAGAGGAATATCCATCAGGAGGCGATCAAGTGGCGATGGAACTTTCTGGCCTACGCGTTTTCCGATCATCCGTTTTCGGAAAAGCTGTCGCGTAGAGTGGCCTCGACCAAGATGCGTAAAAACCTCAAGGAGATTGAAGGATGTTGTTCACGGGGCAGCTACCTGAGGTACCCTCAACTTCACAGGATGTTTGATGGCCTATCACCTGAAGAGAAAAACCAACTTATCGATTTCATTGTCATTACCTATAATGTTATTGAATATGACAGGCTCTCTTCCTATTATGGAAGTCCGGAAAAGATGTTGCTTGCCATCAACTCCAACACCGGCAGTGAATATGACATCAGGGAGGAACGGCATCATAATCCGGACACCTCCTACGGTCAGATGATGAATTATGTTGTCAGGTATGACTACGTCACCAGGGCCAAGGATGTCATCCTACTGCCCATCAAGGAGAAAAACGTCCTTATGCGGATTCTGGTCCGTGACACGATGGCCGATGAGTGGCAGGCCCTGAAGTTCCTCGGAATGGATCTCCCTTCAAGGTAGTGCAACGGTTGGGGCTTGGTTTGGGACTCCACTCAAGATGGCGCTACGGTAGAAAATGATAACCGTGCACTTAATTGTCTGGCGTTTAGAAAGATCTGAAGTCCTGCTGGTCATTTTAAGAGGCCAGGAGTCCATAATTGGTTGGAACTTGGAGTGTGGTGCCCCATGGCTTGAAGGTCAGCGCGTTATGAAGCCCTGCCATCCATTTGGGGAGACCAGAAATCCGTAATTTATTAATATGTATCGTAAAAAGAGTTCGCCCACCATACATATTCTGGGATGAGATATGAGACCTGTTGAGCATAGATTGCCACGATTTGCGGAAAATGAAATTGCCGTTGAATGTCGCTTGTTAATTCAACGAGCCTAGAGACGAGTTGATTAACAGGTGATGAACTTGCTGAATCAACGGGCTGCGTAAGGTGGAGATGATTCCGGAGTCGTTGGAGCCTATGTGACCGACAATGCGGGTGTCGCTTACGGGCTGTGACCGCACTAATTCCGCGGAAAGTAGGACGGGCTGCGTAAGGTGGAGATGATTCCGGAGCCATCGGCGTCTATGTGGCCGACGATGCGGCGGGCGCGGACAGGCTTGCGGTTGTAGAAATCGGCAGCGCTGGAATCCAATGAGTTGACACGCACGACCTGGGCGGAGTGGATGAACTTGCCGTCACCGATGTACATCCCCACGTGCGTGATCCGCTCCCTGGTGGTGTCGGTCGCGGCCTTGCCCCAGAACAGAAGGTCGCCAGGAAGCAGACCGCTCCAGTCAACATCCCCGTTGTCCTTGAATATTCCCACATCCTCTCCGATCCTTGCCTGTTGGGAGGCGTTGCGCGGAAGGAGCACTCCGTTGGCGAAATATACGCTGCGGGTGAATCCGCTGCAGTCCACGTTCTTGATGGACGTGCCGCCCCACATGTACGGTACGCCGAGGAACCTGTAACCCGTGGTCAGAAGATCCTGCCTGAAATCATTCCCGGCCGTGGTTCTGTCCTTGCGGTCTTTGGCCCATTTGTAGAACACCGCGACATCTTTAGCGGGAACATAACCGGTCTTGCCTGACGGCAGCACGACTCCGACAAACTTCTTCTTCAGAACCGCCTGCCCCTCCTCATAGCCTTTGTAACGTCCTCCGGCATGCGTCCTGACACTGTACATGATTCTCACGATGTCTCCGAGCACGAAATCGGAGACAATCCTGGAATCCATCGAAGGCTCCTCGTAAATGTGTGAGAAAGCCGCTGTGCAGATGTATTTCGGAGCCTCAAGGTAGTCCTGAAGCTCTTCCTCGCTCATCGGCACGAGCCCCATCTCGTTGACCCAGGCCGTGTAAGGCTCAGGACTCTTTATCTTGACCCAGTAGCTTGACTTATCCAGGACCTCGACCACCGTCCCCATCAACGCCTGGTCTCCAAGCTCGGCGGCGTAGTCCGGTGCCTCGCGCATAAAGTTGGCGGAAAACTCAACCACAGCCCATTTCTTAGGGGCTTCCTGCGCTGAGGCGGCACAATTGAATGACAGAGCGACCGCGGCCGCCGAAGACAAAATTTTCAGGAATATGTTCATATCGACATCTGTTTATAATCAATAAACTGTTCTGCTTGAAATGCCCTTTCGTGGTTCAAACCAATCAAAAACCTTCTCTTTCCGGAACCAATGACGGATCCAACTTGTAAAAATATTCACAATTCATTAGTTTTGCAAGGAATATGTCGTACTTTTCGGTGGCACGTGTCGGGAAAAGGGGATAGGGCAATCACATCCGGACGTGGAACAGGAGTTCTCCTTAATGGATTTCTTTGAAAACCGAATGCCCGGAATAGGACAATCACAATTGAACGTGGAACTGAAGAGGACGCGAAGGAAAGGTGAATCGGAAGAAGGAGTAACGGCTGCATTATGTTTGGTTTTTCAGAAGGGAAAAGATACAATTCGTTCGTGGGTTATTACCGCCGCAGGTACGGTGAGCGGCTCCAGAAACTTGTTCTGGACGCAGGGTTCTCGTGCCCTAACCGGGACGGAACCGTGGGGCGGGGAGGGTGTACCTACTGCGACAACGCCGCTTTCCATCCTGGTTACAGTACTCCGGGGAAGCCGCTTCTGACACAGATTGACGAAGGAATAGAGTTCCAAAAGGTGCGATATCCGAGGGCGAGGCACTACCTGGCATATTTCCAGGCATATTCAAACACATACGGTCCGTTGGATCGGTTGAAGGCTCTTTATGAGGAGGTCCTGAGCCATCCGGAGGTGGTGGGGATCGTGATCGGCACGCGTCCGGATTGTGTCGATGAGAAGAAGCTGGACTATCTGGCTGGCTTGGCGTCGGGGCGTGTCCTTTCAGGGTGGCTAAGATCCCTTCGGCAAGCTCCGGGACCGACTGTCCAGGCCCCGGTTCCGGATACCCTCACCGCCCCCATTGTGGTGGTGGAGTATGGCATCGAGTCCTGCCACGACAGCACCCTGCGCCACATCAACCGCGGCCACAGCTTCGAGTGCGCCCGCAAAGCCGTGGAAATGACCGCCGAAAGAGGCATCGACACCGGAGCCCACTTCATTCTCGGCCTCCCCGGCGAGACCAGAGAGATGCTCCTCGACCAATGCGGCCTTATCTCCTCCCTCCCGCTGCGCTCCGTCAAATTCCACCAGCTCCAGATCGTCAGAGGCACAGTGATGGAAAAGGAATATGCCGCCGACCCCTCAGCCTTCTATCGTCCCGGTCTTGATGAATATCTTGACTTTGTCATCGACATCCTCGAACGCCTGCGCCCCGACCTTTACATCGAACGGGTCGCCGGCGAGGTCCCGCCCCGCTTCGTGAACGACACCCCTTGGGGACTCGTCCGAAACTTCGAGATCCTCCGCCTTCTGGACAAACGTCTTGAGGAGCGGGACACGTGGCAAGGCCGTTTATATTCAAAGCCTTCTTCTTGACAAACGTCTTGAGGAACGGGACACGTGGCAAGGCCGTTTATATTCAAAGCCTTGATTAATCGGATGGCACAACTTTCGCTTGCCGGAAGGCCGGCTGTCGGGCCGGAAGCCGAATTTTTTGAGGCCATAGAGGCAGAACAACCCTCCGGCCAAGCCAACTATTGCGTGAAAATTCTTATATTTGTCAAATTTATTTGATTACAATGGCGAAGTTTGTAAACCGAGAGATTCCTGAAGGCCTCACCTTCGATGACGTTTTGCTGGTTCCGGCACATTCCGATGTACTTCCTCGTGACGTGGATGTCACAACAAATTTCACGACTGACATCAAGCTCCACACCCCGATCGTGTCGGCCGCGATGGATACAGTCACAGAAGCCGATCTTGCCATAGCGATGGCGAGGGCCGGTGGTATCGGTGTGATTCACAAGAATATGACCATCGAGCAGCAGTGCGAGCAGGTGCGTCACGTGAAGAGGGCTGAGAACGGAATGATCTACGATCCTGTGACGATCAGCCCGGACGCGAATGTCGGCAACGCCCTCGCGATGATGAAGAAGCATCACATCGGCGGCATTCCTGTCGTGGACGCCAACGGCTTCCTCATCGGAATCGTCACTAACCGTGACTTGAGGTTCCAGGAGGATATGCAGCTGCCGATTTCCGAGGTTATGACAAAGGAGAACCTCGTGACCGCGCCTAAGGGCATCACCCTGGCCGACGCCACGAAGATCCTCCAGCACAGCAAGGTCGAGAAGCTTCCTGTTGTTGATAATGACGGCAAGCTCGTCGGCCTGATCACCTACAAGGACCTTATGAAGATCAAGGACAACCCTATCGCCTCCAAGGACAGCAAGGGCCGCCTCCTCGTCGCCGCCGCCGCCGGAATCAAGTCCGACACGCTCGACAGGATCGGTCTTCTGATCGACGCCGGAGCCGACGCTGTTGTCCTCGACACCGCCCACGGACACTCCGAAGGTGTGCTCAGGATGATCAAGAAGGCCTGCGACGCCTATAAGGATTTCCAGATCATAGCCGGAAACGTCGCCACCGCCGCCGGTGCCAAGGCTCTCGCCGATGCCGGAGTCAAGGCCGTGAAGGTCGGAATCGGCCCGGGCTCGATCTGCACCACGAGAATCATCGCCGGAATCGGCGTGCCGCAGCTGACGGCCGTAATGGAGGCCGCGTATGCCCTCAAGGGAACGGGCGTGCCTGTGATCGCTGACGGCGGTATAAGATATTCAGGAGACATCGTCAAGGCGCTTGCCGCCGGTGCCAGCACCATCATGGCAGGCTCCCTGCTCGCCGGAACGGAGGAATCCCCAGGCGAGACAATCATCATGAACGGCCGCCGCTTCAAGTCCTACCGCGGAATGGGATCCCTCGAAGCGATGGAGCAAGGCTCGAAGGACAGGTATTTCCAGGACATGGAGTCCGACATCAAGAAGCTCGTACCAGAAGGAATCGTGGCCCAGGTGCCTTACAAGGGGACCGTCTCAGAGGTTGTCTATCAGCTTGTCGGCGGACTCAGGGCCGGAATGGGCTACTGCGGAGCGCATACTGTCGAGGAACTCAGGAACGCCCAGTTCGTGCGCATCACCAACGCCGGCTTCCTTGAGAGCCACCCACACGATGTGACCATCACCAAGGAAGCCCCTAACTATTCCCGCTAATCAATGATGCTCAGTAGGTTCCGCATATTCATGATGGCCGTCGCCGTTGCCGCCCTTCCGTCCTGCAAGGCAATATCCTCGCTGATTCACGACGGGGAGGTTGTCGCCAGGCTGGGAGACCATAAACTCTATCGCTCGGAACTGGACGATGTGATCCCCAAGGGCACGTCTCCGGAGGACAGCGTGAACCTTGCGAACCTCTACATCAACTCGTGGGTGAAGGACAAGGCTTTCCTCGACATAGCCCAACAGCGTCTCTCCAAGGAGGAAAAGGATGTCTCGAAGGAGCTTGAGGCCTACCGCCAGTCGCTTCTGCGGTACCGCTACGAGCAGCGCTACATCAACGAGCGCCTCGACACCACCGTCTCAAAAAAGCAGATTGATGAATATTATGGCTCCCACAAAGAGTCCTTCAAGCTGGAGCGGCCGATCCTCAAAGCCCGTTTTATGAATATTCCGAAAGATTCTCCGAATCTTCAGAAGATCAAGAAGCTGATGTCTTCGGACAAGGTTGAGGACGTGGTGGCCGCTGACAGCATCGCCTTCAATTCGACCCAGCGTTACCATGACTATTCCAATGGCTGGATAGACGCGGTGAAACTGGCCGCCGAGTTCGGTGTGGACTATGTTCAGATGCTCTCACAGCGTAGCGGCAACTTCATAGAGATGCCGGACGGGGATGCCAACATCTCTGTCGCGTTCATAGTGGATTACCGGAGGGCCGGGGAGATCGCTCCGGTGGAATACTGTGAGGACAGGATAAAGGACATCATCATCAGCGGAAGAAAGCACGAGCTCCTGGCCGGTTTGGAACGGGACTTGATAGAAGACGCCAAGGTTAAGGAGAATTTTGAAATATATTCGAAATGATAAAGAAAACAGCAATCACCATCTTCGCCCTCGCAGCGACCTGCGCGATGGCTTCTGCCCAGAAATACAAGTACGTTGACAAGACCGTCGCAGTTGTCGGCAACGAGGCGATCATGATCTCCGACATCGAAGGGGCGGTCAAGGACCGCAGCGCCCAGGGCTTTTCATCAGACAGGAATGTCCGCTGCGAGGTGCTGGAATCGATTCTCGAATCGAAGATATTCCTGATGCAGGCCAGGATCGACTCTCTCACGGTCAATCAGGACATGGTTGAGGGAAGCCTTTCCCAGCAGGCGGACAGGATGCTGACCTACCTCGGCGGCGAGGACAAGGTTGAGGAATATTTCGGCAAGCCTCTCTACCGCCTCCGTCAGGAATGGCGCAAGCAGTACGAGGACATGAGCCTCACACAGCAGGCCCAGCAGGAGATCATGAAGAAGATCCCGGAGATGACACCTTATGATGTAAAGGAATATCTTGACACGGTTGACACCAAGAACCTTCCGATAGTTCCTATCAAGTACCAGCTCAGTCAGATCTGCCGTTATCCGGACCGCGAGGCCGCGAACATGGCCGTGCGCGAGAAGTTGCTGGACCTCCGCGAGAGGATCATCAACGGAGAGAAGTTCTCCACTCTTGCTCGAATATATTCGGAGGATCCGGGTAGCGCCCGTAAGGGTGGCGAGCTTGGAATGGCCTCGAAGTCAATCTTCTGGCCTGTGTTTTCAGACGCCGCTATGGCTTTGAAGCCGGGTGTTATCTCGCAGATTGTCGAGACTCCTGACGGATTCCACATCATCGAGGTCATCGAGAAGAAAGGCGACATGTTCAACGCCCGCCACATTCTGATGAAGCCTAAATACACTGATGACGACAGGGATAAGGCGTTCAAGACTCTGGACAGCCTCCGTACCGAGATCAACAATAACGCCGTGACGTTCCAGATGGCGGCGAACTTCTACTCACAGGATCCGGCCACCAGGACCAACGGCGGTCAGATGTCCGATCCGAACACCGGCTCGGCATATTTCGAGATTGACCAGCTCAAGCCGGAGGACTATCTGGCCATCAAGGACTTGAAGGAGGGCGAGATCTCCGAGCCTGTGGAGTCCACTGACAATGATGGCCGTCAGGATCAGGTCAAAGACTATGTCGTTGGAAAGACCATCTACAAGATCATCCGTGTTGACAAGATCATTCCGGCCCACACTGCGTCGTTTGAGGAGGATTTCAGCCAGCTTCAGGAGCAAGTCCGTCAAGACAAGCAGATGAAGGCCATCGATGACTTCCTCGCCGGCAAGATCAAGGAGACCCACATTGTCATCGACCCGATGTTCAAGGACTGCGAGTTCCGTCGTCCGGGTTGGGCTTCAAAGTTCTCTGAAGACTGATGCTTGCGAGACGTCTGGCATATTCATTAATCCTTCTGCTGGTTTCGTTCGGCCTTTTCGCCCAGAACACCGAGCAGAAGGACAGTCTTGTGCGCCTGCTGGGATGTGATGAGCTTCAGCAGGTCGAGGAATATGGCCAGAGCTACAGGAAGGCTTTGGGACATGCCAGATTCGAGCACAATTCAACTCTTCTGATCTGCGACACCGCCTTGTGGAATGTCAACCAGAATGTTATAAACGCTTTCGGCAACGTCCAGATCATTCAGAACAACACAGTGCTCAGCAGCGAGAGCCTCGACTATCTCATCGACCAGAACCTCGCTCAGTTCAGAGGCGCGCTGGTCCAGCTTAGGGACAAGGACGGGAACACCCTGCGTACCACTGACCTGGACTATAACACCAAGGACAGTGTGGCCGTGTTCAGGAACGGCGGTGCCTTGCGCGACAAGGACGGCCAGATCATCGAGAGCGATGACGGCCATTACTATTCCAAGCTCAAGACGTTCAGTTTCACGAACAACGTCAACATGTACACTGACTCGATATTCGTGAAGACTGATGATCTGGACTACAACACAGGCACGAACGTAGCCACTTTCGGAACCGGCACCAACGCATGGAGGGACAACAACATGCTTTCTTCTCAGGCCGGTTTTTACGAGCGGACTTTGGAAAAGTTCACGTTCTTCAGGAACGTGCATATTCTTACCGAGAACCAGGAGGCATGGGCTGACACCTTGGTATATTACCGGGTTCCGAACAATGTGGAGATGTTTGGCCATGTGGAACTGCTTGACACGACTCGCAATGTGGCCGCGGTGGCCGGTTATGTGCAGTATATAGATTCCTTGTCATTCATAAAGTTGACCCGTGAGCCGGCTGTGATAGCGATCAGCGAGCAAGGGGAAAAGAGAGATACAGCTTACATCGGTGCGGACACATTGATTCTGCGCTCCATACCGAAATGTGATGTGGATTCATCGGAGATTTCCAATTCGGCAAGCCGTCTGAAAGAGATAAACGTGGATCCTGTCACGGAGTACCGTCGCAAGGCCTACGAGGCAGCCAAGGCCGCGGCCGAAGAGGCCCGCAAGAAGCGGGAAGAGGAAGACCCTAACGCCGCCGGAGCCTCCGACAGAGGCGCCTCCGCTGTCAAGCCAGGTGGAAAACCGACCGGGAAACCGGCTGGCAAGGCAACTGGAACGGCTACAGGAAAGACGGCGGGAACAACGGCTGGAAAGACAGGTGATAATTCAGGAGGAAAGGCGATCTCGAAATCCGGAAAACTGTCAGGTGACGCGATGATCGGCGATCCTGTGACGAAAGGCCGTCAAGGCCTTCCCGCTCCATGGGATGATGTCATTGAATATGCTCCTCCACGGTTCCAATTGCCGGACACCCTGAAAACGTCGCCCGACACTGTACGTGTTCCAAGCGACAGTCTGGCGGCGAAGACCCTTTCCGCGGTCACTGAACCTGTTTCGGTCACTGAGCCTGCCGAAGTGACCGATCCGCAATCACCGGATTCCCTTACCGTCCCTACGGATTCCCTTACCGTTCCTACGGATTCTCTGACCGTCCCTACGGATTCCCTGACCGTCCCTACGGATTCCCTGACCGTGCCGGGTGATTCCCTGCATGTTCCCACTGACTCTTTGTCTTTGGCCCCCAAGGATTCCACGAAGATCAGTTTCATCTATGGCATACGTAACGTCAAGGTGTTCCGTAACGACATGCAGGTCGCATGCGACTCTCTTGCCTACACGGATCTTGACTCTTTGATAAGGTTGTATGAAAACCCGATTGTCTGGAATGAGATCAAGCGGCAGTACAGTGCCGACAGTATAACCGTCATTGTCAAGAACCGGTCCATTGACCGCGCCAGCTTGATGTCCAATGCCTTTATAATAGTGCAGGAGGACACCTTGTCCTATGACCAGATCCGTGGAACAGAGATGATGGCATACTTTGACAGTACCGGTGCGTTGAGGCGGTTCGACTCGATGGGTGGCGCGTCCGGAGTCTTCTACATCGAGGAGAACGGAAGTCTGGCCACCGTCAACAAGTTCGAGTCAAAGATGTTGACCGCGACATTGAAGGACGGTAATATTCAGGACTTGAACTACTTCGACGCCGTGAAGACAGATGCCTACCCGGTCGTCCAGATGAAAAAGGACGAGAAGATTCTGAAGGGATTCGACTGGCAGCCGGACAAACGTCCCAAGGGACCGGAGGACATCACGCCATATAAGCCGCGAGAGTCCCAGAGGAAAGTCTATGAGAATGTGCCGAGAGCCGAATTCGCGCAGACGGACATCTACTTCCCGGGCCACATGAACAGCGTCTATAAGATGCTGGCCAGACAGGATTCCTTGAAACGGGTCCGTAACGCTGAGCGCAGAAGGCTTGAGGCCGAGCGCAAGGCTGAGGCTGCCAGGATTGCCGACAGCCTTAGGATCGTTGCCGCCGCCGACAGCCTTGCTTTGGCGGACAGCCTTGCCCGTGCCGACAGTCTGGCTCTGAGAGACAGCCTTGCCAGCCGTGATTCTTTGGCGCGACAGGACAGTCTTGCCGTGAAGGACAGCCTTGTGGTTTCAGATTCGTTGTCGGTCAGCAAGGCCGATTCATTGGCCAATGATCCTTCGGCCATAAAGAAGGCTGAGCAAGAACGCAAAAAGGCTGAGAGAGAGAAGGCGCGAAAAGATCGTCAGGCGGCCAAGGAGGCCAGATGGGCTGAACTAGACGCCCGTGATGCCGCCAAGGCTAAGGCCAAGGAGGAGAAAGCGTTGAAGAAGAAGCGTCAGAAGACCCTCAAGACATTGAAGGCGATGGAGAAACGTCGTGCTAAGGAAGAGAGGATGCTTGAACGCTACAAGGCTCGTTACGAAAAACAGAAAGCCAGAAAAGCCGCACGGAAAGCCGGTAAAAAATAAGGACTGACCTGAAGGCCAGTCCTTGATCCTTTATAATAGAATCCTTTTTTAGAGAAGTTTCTTCTTGAGGGCGTCGATCATGTCCACGGTCATGGTCTCCAGATCATAGGACGGTGCCCATCCCCACTCCTCGCGGGCGCAGGAATCATCCATCTTGTCCGGCCAAGAGTCAGCGATCGCCTGACGTACCGGATCCACCTCATAGCGCATCTTGAATCCAGGAATATGTTCCTGAATCTTGTGGTAGATAATCTCCGGATCAAAGCTCATGGAGGCGATGTTGAACGAGTTGCGGTGTTTCAGCTTGGAAGGATCCGCGTTCATGATGTCCACGGCGGCCTTCAGCGCGTCAGGCATGTACATCATGTCCATGAATGTCCCGGCCGCGATAGGGCAGACAAACTCTTCGCCTTTTACTGCCGCATAGTAGATCTCAACGGCATAGTCTGTCGTGCCGCCTCCAGGAAGTGTCACATTGGAGATAAGTCCAGGGAACCTTACCGAACGGGTGTCCACACCGTATTTGGTGTGATAATAGTCACTCAGCAACTCGGTGGCCACCTTGGTCACGCCGTACATCGAACGAGGCCTCTGGAGCGTGTCCTGAGGAGTGTTCTGGTGCGGGGTCTCCGGGCCGAACGAACCGATTGATGAAGGAGTGAACACAGCGACATTGTTCTCCCTCGCGATCTCAAGAATATTCATGAGTCCGTCTATCTGGATGTGCCATGCCAGCTGCGGCTTCCTTTCCGCGACAGCCGAGAGCAGGGCGGCGAGATTGTAGATTGTGTCGATGTTGTACTTCTTCACGATGCCCAGAAGTTGCTCACCGTTGCAGACATCAGCCTCCTCGGCGGGACCGCTCTCAAGCAGAACACCCTTTGGCTCAGCGCCTTTGATGTAGCCGGCGACAACGTTGCCATCCGGATACATATTCCTGATTTTCATTGTCAGCTCCGAACCGATCTGTCCGGTCGAACCTATCACTAGTACATTTTTCATTGCGGATCGCTTGTTTATTGCTAAATTAGCAAGTGCAAATTTACATTATTTTCTGACAAGAGCCCTTATTTATAATAAAATATTATCGATTTTGTCAAAAATTAATATATTTGTCAGTGCGAAATCGAAACGTTTTAAAATTTTATCAATATGTACGGAAAATTCCAGGAACATCTACAGGCAGAGCTTGCCTCCATCAAGGAAGCCGGACTCTACAAGAACGAGAGAAACATCGCCTCCGCACAATCCGCCGAGATCACTCTCCAGGACGGCAGCAAGGCTCTTAACTTCTGCGCCAACAACTATTTAGGTTTGGCTGATTCCCCGAGGCTCATCGAGGCAGCCAAGAAGGCTATGGACGAGAGGGGATTCGGAATGTCCTCTGTCCGTTTCATCTGCGGAACCCAGGATCTTCACAAGGAGCTTGAGGCTGCCATCTCCGACTTCTTCCACACAGAGGACACCATCCTCTACGCATCATGCTTCGATGCCAACGGTGGGGTGTTCGAGCCTCTGCTCACGGCTGACGACGCCATCATCTCAGATTCCCTGAACCACGCCTCCATCATCGACGGAGTGCGTCTTTGCAAGGCTGTCCGTTACCGTTACGCCAACGCTGATATGGCCGACCTTGAGCGTTGTCTCCAGGAGGCTCAGGCCCAGAGGTTCCGCATCATCTGCACCGATGGAGTCTTCTCAATGGATGGCAACGTCGCTCCGATGGACAAGATTTGCGAGCTGGCCGAGAAGTATGACGCCCTCGTGATGGTTGATGAGAGCCATTCCGCCGGCGTTGTCGGCAAGACCGGCCACGGAGTCGCAGAGCAATATGACTGCTATGGCCGCATTGACATATTCACAGGCACCCTCGGCAAGGCGTTCGGTGGCACCGTCGGCGGATTCACCACAGGCCGCAAGGAGATCATCGATATGCTCCGCCAGCGCTCCCGTCCGTATCTCTTCTCCAACTCTCTGCCGCCTATGATCGTGGCCGCCGGCATCGAGATGTTCAAGATGCTCAAGGAAAGCAACGAGCTTCACGACCGCCAGCAGGAGAACGTGAACTACTTCCGTGACAAGATGTTGGCCGCCGGCTTCGACATCAAGCCGACCCAGAGCGCCATCTGCGCCGTGATGCTCTACGATGCTCCTCTGTCCCAGAAGTTCGCCGCCAAGATGGCCGAGGAAGGAATATTCGTGACCGGCTTCTACTATCCGGTTGTCCCTAAGGGCCAGGCCCGCATCCGCGTCCAGCTCTCAGCCGCCCACAAGCGCGAGCACCTCGACAAAGCCATCGCCGCCTTCATCAAAGTCGGCAAGGAACTCGGTGTCATCAAATAACCTTTCTTTGAATATCCCGACGGTCTCCCTGAGCCTCCCTCGTCGCTTCGACAGGCTCAGCGACCAACCGGAACCAAAGCCCCGGACGCTGAGCCAGTCGAAGCGCCCGGGGCTTTTGGCTTACCTTTAGCTGAAGATCAAGGCAGTCCCTGAGCCAACGGTGCGCTGAGCTTGCCGAAGTCTCAAAGGGGGAGACTGTCTTAAAAGTAAAAGTACCCACGGCGAGGATTGAAAATTCGTTGTCGCCCCTGTATAGGGGTACAGACTTTTCTACTCTCGCCGAGACTTTTCAGACAGTCTGGGGGGCCGAGGGAGTGCGCCTGCGTGGCGTTTAATTGCTTAGTAACCAATAAAATAAACATTCTCGTGGTTCGGTTTTGTCCACCACGAGAATGCTTTTATTGTTGATAACCAGTTGGTTATCTGCCACGGAAATTTACTCCGCGTAGAGCGAGATGATGTTTAGGATGACCTGAGAGGCCTTCTCGATGCTCTGGAGAGGAACGAACTCCATCTTGCCGTGGAAGTTCAGGCCGCCGGCGAAGATGTTCGGGCAAGGCAAGCCCTTGAAACTGAGGTTAGCCCCGTCGGTACCGCCACGGATCGGCTGGATCTTAGGCTTGATTCCGGCCATCTCCATAGCCTTCACGGCTTTCTCGACAACGTGATAGTGCGGCTCAACCTGCTCGCGCATATTGTAGTACTGATCCTTGATCACAGCCGTCGCCGTGCCCTCACCGTACTTTACATTGATGAAGTCCACGCACTTCTGCATAATAGCCTTCTTGCTCTCGAACTCCTTGCGGTCGTGGTCACGGATGATGTAGGTGATGTCAGCCTCCTCGACCGTTCCGTTGAACCCGACGATATGGAAGAACCCTTCGTACCCTTCGGTATATTCAGGTCTCTGCTGGACCGGCAGCAGTCCGTTCAGTTCAGTCGCGATCAGAATGGCGTTCTTCATCTTGCCCTTGGCGTAGCCAGGATGCACATTCCTTCCTTGAATATGTATCTTCGCCGAAGCCGCGTTGAAATTCTCGAACTCCAGCTCTCCGATCTCGCCGCCATCCATCGTGTAGGCATATTCAGCCCCGAACTTCTTGACATCGAACTTAACGACTCCGCGTCCGATCTCCTCGTCTGGCGTGAACCCGATCTTGATCTCACCGTGCTTGAACTCAGGATGCTCCACGATGTACTGCACCGCGTCCATAATCTCCGCCACACCGGCCTTGTCGTCCGCGCCGAGCAGCGTGGTGCCGTCCGTGGTGATCAGCGTCTGACCCACGTAGTGAAGCATCTCCGGGAACTCCGAAGGCTTCAGCGCCAGGCCCGGCACACCTTTTAAAGGAATATCCCCGCCGTCATATTCATTGATTATCTGAGGTTTGATGTCCGCACCTGATGCGTCCGGAGCGGTGTCCACGTGGGCGATGAAGCCGATCGCCGGCACTTTCGCCTCAATGTTCGAAGGGATCGACCCCATCACGTAACCATATTCATCCAGAGTGGCTTCCACTCCGAGAGCCTGAAGCTCGTCGCGCAGCATCCGCAGCAGATTGAGCTCTTTTTCCGCCGAAGGCTGGCTCTCTGATTCCTCGTTCGACTGAGTGTCAACGCTGACGTACCTCAGGAACCTGTCCAAAACTTTTTCCATGTTGTTGTTATTTTCTGGCCGCCGAGCAGCCTGACATATTATTCAGAACTCACTGTATCGGTCGCCGAGCTTGTCGAAGCGCCCGAAATGAACCTGTCGGAAAGTCACTTCGGCAGGCTCAGTGGCCGTTTGTTTATTCCTTAGCCCTCAAAGAAGCGATCACCGTGTAGGCGATGATTCCGATGAACGGAATGATCGCTATGGCCTCGCCATACTGCGCGTTCCAATCCGCCATGAACCAATCCACGTTGAAGAACTTCAGCAGCGCGCTCACGACACCCATCAACGCGCCGCCGGCGATGAATCCCGAAGCGATCAGCGTACCCTTGTTCAGACGCGCCTCGTTCAGAGCATTGTCCTTCGAGCGTGTGCTCACGTACCAGGAGATCGCGCCACCGACCAGCAACGGCAGGTTCAAATCGATCGGAATGAACATTCCAAGCGCGAACGCCAATGCCGGTATCTTGAAGAAAGTCAGCACGATGGCCAGCACCGCACCGATTCCGTAAAGCAGCCACGGAGCGCCTCCGCCGTTCATCATCGGCTGGATCACCGCCGCCATGGCGTTGGCCTGAGGAGCCACGAGAGCCTGGTCGCCGACGAATCCGTAGGTCTTGTTCAGCACGAGCATCACGCCGCAGACTGTCGCCGCCGCGACAGCCACACCCATGAACTTCCAGCCTTCCTGCTTCTTTGGCGTGCTTCCGATCCAGTAACCGATTTTGAGGTCGGTGATGAATGAACCTGCGACCGAAAGCGCCGTGCAGACAACTCCACCGATGATCAAGGCCGCGGCCATACCGGCGTTGCCCTTAAGTCCCACAGCCACAAGGATAAGCGCGGCGATGATAAGCGTCATAAGTGTCATTCCGCTCACTGGGTTTGTTCCCACGATGGCGATGGCGTTGGCCGCCACGGTAGTGAACAGGAACGAGATGATCGCCACGATCAGCAGCCCGACAACTGCCTGCCAGATGTTGTTCACAACTCCTCCGAACGCGAAGAAAGCGAACACAGCCAACAGCGTCAGCACAATGCCGAACACAATGGTTTTCATAGGAATATCCTCCTGTGTCCTCTCGGTGTTCTCAACCTTTCCTCCCTTCTTGCCGAACTCGCCGACAGCCAGTCCCACAGCCGACTTGATCACACCGAACGACTTGATGATGCCGATGATTCCGGCGGTCGCGATGCCACCGATGCCGATGTGCCTTGCATAATCCTTGAATATCTGGTCAGGGCTCATCTCTCCGATTGTCATTGTCACTCCGGTGTTCATCAGATCAATCACCTGTCCGCCCCAGATGAGGTTCATCAGCGGGATGATCACCAGCCACACCAGGAAACTGCCGCAGCAGATGATGAAGGCATATTTCAGGCCCACGATGTAGCCGAGGCCCAGCACAGCCGCTCCGGTGTTCAGTTTCAGAACGACCTTCGCCTTGTCAGCGATTGTCTGTCCGAATCCCATCACGGTGGTGCTGACCGTATCCGCCCACGCACCGAAAGTGCTGACAATGAAGTCATAAAGACCTCCGATGAGACCGCTCACCAGAAGCGTTCCAGCTCCCTTGCCGCCGCCTTCGCCGCTAACGAGGATCTGTGTCGTGGCCGTGGCTTCAGGGAAAGGATATTTCCCGTGCATCTCTTTCACGAAATATTTCCGGAAAGGGATGAGGAACAATATTCCTAAAACACCGCCGAGCAGCGACGAGAGGAACATCTGCATAAAGTTGACATCAACTCCAAGAATGTAGATGGCAGGAAGTGTGAATATAGCGCCCGCCACCACAGCTCCGGAGCAGCCTCCGATCGACTGGATGATGACGTTCTGTCCCAGACCTTCCTTCTTGCCGAGTGCGCTTGTCAGACCCACCGCGATGATCGCGATCGGGATCGCCGCCTCGAACACCTGTCCCACGCGCAGCCCCAGATAGGCCGCCGCCGCGGAGAAGATGACCACCATCAGCAATCCAAGGGTCACTGAATATGGCGTGACTTCCGCCCATTTCCTCTCCGCCCCCAAGAGCGGCTTGTACTCCTCGCCCGGTGCCAGCTCCCTTTGAGCGTTCTCCGGTAAAGCATTTCTTTTTTCTTCCATTGATCGTTATTTTGTTTTCATTTCTTTCTTGTCATTCCGTCCGGCCCCCTCGATAGGCTCAGGGTCCGGTGTCGGTCGCTGAGCCTGTCGAAGCGCACCGACAAAAAACAAATATACTATATTAAGGTGAAAATCCCCACTCATCGAAAATTTTTATAAAAAAATGTCAAAATAAAATTAAAGTAGTTGGAAATAATATTATTGTAAAACTTAAATTAAAGTTTTATTGGTATTTAATTATATGATGCTAAATTAAAAAAATTTACAAGGAGGATGTTATGTCTAAAAATAGTAAATTAATTTCTGAAAATTTAAGAGAAGAAATCGCAAAAGAATTAGGAGTATATGAACAAGTAAAACAAGATGGTGGTAGTTGGGCTAATGTTTCATCAAGGGATTGTGGTAATATTGTATCAAAAGCAATAGAGATTGCTAATAGAAGTATAGAAAATAAATAGTTTGGAAAAGAGCAGTACTTAATGACTGCTCTTTTGTAAGTTTTAAATATTTTGAATGTTGCAAATTTAAAAAAATAGACATATAATCTAGCAAAGAAAAATTAAAATTTACAAATGTATTTTTAAAAAATCAAATTAATTGAGAGGAAAATGAAAAGTGGAAAATTTAACAGTAGAAGATATTGTGAGAGAATCAAATGGAAAATTAATATTAGGAGATAAAAAATTCATATGCAGAAATTTTTCTAAAGATACAAGAATAATAGAAGAAGGAGATATTTATATAGCAATAAAAGGAGAAAAATTTGATGGAAATAAATTTTGGAGGGAAGCTTTAGAAAAAGGAGCAGTTGGAGTAATTATAGACAAAAATAATTGTACAGACGATGATAAAAGAAAATTTGAAAATAAAATTATTATAGAAGTTGAAGATACATTAGAGGCATTATATTGTATAGCAAAATATAAAAGAAGCTTATATAATATACCAGTTATAGCTATTACAGGAAGTGTGGGAAAAACTAGTACAAAAGATATTGTAGCAAATGTAGTTAATAAAAAATATACAACATTAAAAACATTAGGAAATAATAATAATAATATAGGATTGCCATTTACTATTTTAAAAATGCAAAATGAGGAAGCTATGGTATTAGAAATGGGAATGAATCATTTTGGAGAAATTAGTTTACTTACATCTATTGCAAAGCCAACAATTTGTATTATTACAAATATAGGAACTTCTCATATAGGAAATTTAGGATCTCGAGAGAATATTTTAAAAGCTAAACTAGAAATTTTAGAGGGATGTGAAAATCCAGTTGTTATAATTAATAATGATAATGATTTATTACATAATTGGTATGAAGAGAATAAAGATAAATTAAATATAAAAACATATGGAATAAAAGAAAAAAGTGATTTAAATGCAAAGAATATTAAATTAGAAAGTTCAAATAGTAAATTTGATTTGAAATTAAATGGAAAAGAAGAAACCATTAATGTACCAGTCGGAGGAGAACATTTTATTTTAAATAGCTTATGTGCTGCAATGGTGGGAAAAGTTTTGAAAATTGATAATCAAAAGATAAAAGAGGGAATTGAAAGTTTTGAACTTACTAAAAAAAGAATGGATATAACTGAACTAGAAAATGGTGTTAAAGTAATTAATGATGCATATAATGCGAGTCTAGAATCAATGAAAGCATCATTAGGAGTTTTATCAGAATTTAAAGAAAATAGAAAAATTGCTATATTAGGGGATATGTTTGAATTAGGAAAATATTCTAAGGAATTACATAAAAAAGTTGGAGAAGAAGTAATTAAAAATAAAATTGATATATTAATATGTAGTGGAACTAATTCAAAATATATTATAGAAAAAGCAAGAGAAAAAATGAAAGATGAAAACGTGTATTATTTAGAAAATAAAGAAGAAATTTTAGAAGTATTAAAAGAGGTAATAAAACCAGGAGATGTGGTTTTATTGAAAGCCTCTAATGGAATGAAATTCTATGAATTAGCAGAAAGGATGATAAGTTTATGGAAAAAGAAAGATTAGGAGTGATATTTGGAGGGATGTCAACAGAAAATGAGGTTTCTGTTGTATCAGCAAATTCAGTGATAAAGAATTTGGACAGAGAAAAATATGAGATATATCCTATTTATATTGATAAAAATGGAATTTGGTATGAATATAGAGACTTACAAGAAGAAAGAAAATTAGGAGAAAAGGTTGATAAGAAAAATAGAATATCAGATCTTATAGGTTATTTAAAAAAATTGGATATTTTATTTCCTATATTACATGGATTATATGGAGAAGATGGAACAGTACAAGGGTTGTTTGAATTGTTAAAAAAGCCATATGTAGGATGTGGGGTTTTAGCTTCTAGCGTAGGAATGGATAAGGTTTATACAAAAATTATTTTTGAAAAAGCTGGATTAAATCAAGCAAAATACGAATATGTCAGAAAATATAATGAGAAATATATTTATATGGATAGTAAATTTAATGAACAAGTAATGACTTTAGATGGGATGGTAGAAAAGATTTTTAAAAATTTAAAATTTCCAATGTTTATTAAACCATCTAATTCAGGATCTAGTGTTGGAATAAATAAAGCAAAAAGTAAAGGAGAGTTAAAACAGGCAATAGAGTATGCTTCAAAGTTTGATAATAAGATATTAATAGAAGAAGGTATTATAGGAAGAGAATTAGAATGTGCTGTGCTTGGAAATGAAGAGGTAACGGCTTCTTGTGTTGGAGAAGTAAAATCTGCAGAAGAATTTTATAGTTATGATGCAAAATATAATAATGAAGAATCTAAAACAGAAATACCAGCCAATATTTCAGAAGAGTTGTCAGTTGAAATTAGAAACCAAGCAATAAAGGCTTTTAAAGCAATAGATGGAAAAGGATTGTCAAGGGTAGATTTTTTTATTGAAAATGGAACAAATAAAATTTATATTAATGAAATTAATACTTTACCGGGGTTTACTAGTATTAGTATGTATCCAAAATTATTTGAGGCTAGTGGAGTTAGTTATAAAGAGTTGCTAAATAAGTTGATAGAGTTGAGCAAAGAAAAATATGTTACAGTTCAGTAAGAAATGATTATAATATCCAAACTCAGGCTCAAAATTCATATAATAATAATTTTGCCCGTGAACATTACTCATTTTCTTGTAAAAGATTTTCTATTTTTCATTCCAATCAAACGTCATTAAATAAAATTTAAGTGTTATAGTTGGAACCAATGCTTGGACAACATAATCATTTCTTAATGAACTGTAACAGGAATAAAAACTCAACTATTGATTTTCTTGACAAATATGCTATTTGCTAGTAAAATATAATAGAATAAGTATAAGGAGAAATTTATGCAAAATAATAATAGAAAAGTATTTGAAACATTCATATCTAGAACTAAAATTTATTTAGCAATTATTTTAGTTTTATTAATTATTATGTGTGTTGAAAACAATAAATTAATAATACCTAGTATTATAGTATATTTAGCAATAGTTGGATATACTTATTATGCAAATCGAAAGAGAAAAAGTGAAATATCAGAGACATTGCAAGATCTAACTTTAACAGTAGATTCAGCAGCTAAGACAAGCTTAATTAATTCGCCTTTCCCTCTTATTATAATGGAGACTGATGGAAACATAATATGGAAAAGTTCAAAATTTAATTCAGAATTTATGGATGTTGATATTAATTCATATATGAATGATTTAAGCATAGAACTAAGAAGCGATATAGAGAGCAGAGAAGATAAGAAAAATAGAGATATTGTAAGACAAATTACTATAGGAAATAGAATCTATAAAATAATAGGAAGATATGTAGATTTTAAAAACAAAGACAGAGATAAAAAAGGCAAAAAGGAATATATGATAATTTTACATTTTATAGATGATACTGAAAATGTAAAACTTCAAAAAGAATATAAAGATTCAAAGTCTTGTGTTGGAATTATCATGGTAGATAACTATGAAGAAACGATAAGAGGCTTAGATGCAAGTGAAAAACCAATTGTAACAGCAGAAATTGATAAAAAGATGTATGACTGGGCAAGTTTAACAAATGGAGTGCTAATTAAATCAGACAGAGATAGATATGTTTACTTATTTGAACAAAGATATTTAGAAACTTTAAAAGAAGATAAATTTAGTATATTAGACAAAATAAAGGAAATTGATACAAAAGAAAAGGTACAATTTACTTTAAGTATAGCAGTATCAAACGAAGGTTTAACAGATAAACAAAAATATGAATCAGCACAAGGTGCTATGGATGTAGTATTAGGACGTGGTGGAGATCAAGCAGTTATAAGAGAAAATGAAATATATAAATTTTTTGGAGGAAGAGCTGAAGAAGTAGAAAAAAGAACAAAGGTAAAAGCTAGAGTGGTAGCACATGCTCTAGAAAATCTAATAAAAGAATCAAAAAAAGTTATGATTATGGGTCATAATAATCCAGATATGGATAGTATAGGTTCTTGTATGGGAATTTATCGTTTAGCAAAAACTTTAGATACTAATGCATATATTGTAAGCAGTGAAGATGTTCCAGCATTGAAAGCCTTTAATAGAGAATTAGATAAAGATTCAGAATATGAAGATGTTATTATAAATAAAGAAGTAGCAATGGAGAACGTAGATGAAGATACTTTGTTAGTAGTTGTAGATACTCATAAGGTTAATTATGTAGATGCACCAGAATTATTAAAAGAAGTCAAAAAAATTGTGATTGTTGACCATCATAGGAGAAGTGCAGATTATATTGAAAATGCTACTCTTATGTTCCAAGAAGTTTATGCTTCTTCTGCTGCAGAATTAGTAACAGAGCTATTACAATATGCAGAAACTAAAATCAATTTGAAAACAATTGAAGCAGAGAGTTTATATGCAGGAATAATGATGGATACAAAAAACTTTACTTTTAAAACAGGTGTTAGAACATTTGAAGCAGCAGCATATCTTCGTAGATGTGGAGTAGATATTATTAGAGTAAAGAAATGGTTCCAAAGCGACTTAAAAAGTTTTAATACAATAGCTGATATTGTGAAAAGAGCGGATATTGTAAATACTACGATAGCAATATCAATTTATGATAAAACATCAAAAGAAGCTAGTTTAATTTGTGCAAAAGCGGCTGATGAATTATTAACGATTAGTGATATAACTGCATCTTTTGTTCTAGGAAATACAGGAGAGAAAATTTGCATTAGTGGACGTTCTATAGGTGATATAAATGTACAAGTAATACTAGAAAAATTAGGTGGTGGAGGTCATATCACTTTAGCTGGTGCTCAAGTAGAAGGAATGACGATAGAAGAAACAAAACAAGAATTAATAAACCGAATCAATGAATATTTTTCAGAAATAGAAAATTAACAAAAGATAGGAGCTATTTTTAATGAATATAATAAAAAAATTCAGAAAAAGCGAAAAAGGGTCTATTACAGTAATGGTATTGTCAGCTATGTTGTTTTTAATAGGGACTATAACAGTTTCTTATTTTGCGATGTCTAATAAATCTATTGACCAAAATAAGAAGGTATCACAAATAGCTAAACAATATAAAGCTAGTGACGAAGATATGAAGAAAGAATATCAAAAAGCTGTGAATAACGCAAGTTTAACTATTGAACAGGCTCAGAGCAAAGGTATGTTTGAAAAAGCAAGTAATACAGAGTTAGTAGATGATTATGAGAAAAAAGTTATAATACCAGCAGGCTTTAGAGTTACAGAAGATGCAACAAATGTAACAGATGGAATAGTAATTGAAGATAAAGAGGGTAATCAGTTTGTATGGGTACCAGTAGAAAATAAATCTGATTATGTGCGAAATGCTTCTTATGAAAATGTAAATATATCGAGTAAGTCATACACAGATTCAGAATATTTACCAGATGACATACAACCAGAAATTAACCCTAATACAACTGATGAAAACGAGATATCAAATATAAATGAAAAAGTAGAAAGAGAAAGTGTATTAGCATCAGGTGGATTTTATATTGGGAGATATGAAACAGGAATAGAGAATGGAAATATAATAGTAAAAAGTGGTAAAGGCATATATAAAGGCATTTTTCCTAATGAAATAAAACTAGTAGCAAAGACAATGTATAATAATGCTCATGTAAAAAGTGCTGTGTGTTCAGGTGTACAATGGGATGTAATGATGAATTTTGTTAATGGAAAGAAAGATGGCGAAGGTAATATTTTTGATGTAACAACACATTCAGAATCAAGAAGTGGTTTGGGAGTAACAGGAAAAAATGAAGCAGATAAAGTATGTAATATTTATGATATAGAAGGAAATTATTATGAATATGTAGCAGAAAAAAATACTTTTGATTCTAACTTTCCTTATAATTCTCGAGGCGGTACTTGGCATGGAAATAATTCAGCATCTAATCGCACTGTCTATAATTCAAAAGCTCCTAATGCATTTACATTTCGTTTGGTTTTATATGTTATATCAAAGTAACTTAAAAAGGTACAGATTTAATTCTATACCTTTTTAAGTTATTTTCTTGAAAAAACATTAAAAATGGTATAAAATAATAAACGATAGAAAGGCGTGATAATATGAAGGTAATATTAAAAGCAGATATTAAAGGAGTAGGAAAAAAAGATGAAGTTATTAATGCATCAGATGGATATGCAAGAAATTTTTTATTTCCTAAAAATTTAGCAGTAGAAGCAAATGCTGAGAATATGAGTAAATTAAAGGCAAAAAAAGATTCTAATGCATATAAGAAATCACAAGAAAAAGAAGAAGCAAAAAAAATAGCAGAAAAACTTTCTAAAATATTATTAAAAATTCCAGTAAAAGCTGGAGAAAATGGAAAAATATTTGGTGGAGTTTCAGCAAAGGAAGTTTCAGATTTATTGAAAGAAGAATATAAAATAGAAGTAGATAAAAAGAAAATAGAACTAAAAGAGACAATAAAAACATTAGGTGTTAGAACACTAACAATAAAGTTATACGAAGGAGTAATAGGAAATTTAAAAATTGATGTAATAAGTAAATAGATTCAAAATTAAGATATTTTGAGTTTGAAAAACAATGTTCAGAATATTTGGGGGAATTAAAATGGAATTAGGAAAAGTACCACCACATGATTTGGAAGCAGAACAAGCAATTATTGGTAGTATGCTTACTGATAGAGATGCTGTCATATCTGCAATAGAGATACTAAAAGAAGAGGATTTTTACAGAGAAGATAATAAAGCAATTTATACAGCAATTTTAAATTTATATAATCGTGCAGAGCCAATTGATATTATTACAGTAAAATCAGAGCTTGAATCAATGGGAAAATTTGAACAAGTAGGTGGATTAGAATATTTAGCAGAATTACCAGAAAAGGTTCCAACAACTGCTAATGCAATGAAATATATCAAGATAGTAGAAGAAAAATCAACTTTAAGAAGATTAATAAAAACAGCAAATGAAATAATAGAATTAGGGTATAGTCCAACAGAAGATGTTGAAGATATTATGGAAGGTGCAGAAAAGAAAATCTTTAATATAATGCAAGAAAAAAATCAAAAAGGATATGCACCAATAAAAGATGTTTTGGTAGAAAGTTTTACAAAATTAGAGGAATTATATAATAGAAAACAACATATTACAGGTGTTCCATCTGGATTCACAGAGTTAGACTATAGAACAGCAGGATTTCATGGATCGGAATTAATTTTAATTGCAGCAAGACCAGCTATGGGAAAAACAGCTTTTGCATTAAATATTGCAACAAATGCTGCAGTGAAAGCAAATGTCCCAGTAGCAGTATTTAGTCTGGAAATGTCAAAAGAACAATTAGTAAACAGAATATTGTGTAGTGAATCTATGGTAGACAGTAACAAAGTAAGAACTGGAAAATTAGAAGAAGATGACTGGACAAAACTTGCTGGAGCAATAGGACCTTTGTCAGAGGCTGAAATTTTTATTGATGATACTCCAGGTATTAATATTACGGAAATTAGGGCGAAATGTAGAAAGTTAAAGTTAGAAAAAAATATTGGAATGGTAGTTATTGATTATTTACAATTGATTCAAGGTTCTAATAAAAGAGGGGGAAGTCGTGAACAGGAAATCTCTGAAATTAGTCGTTCATTAAAGATATTAGCAAAAGAGCTAGATGTTCCAGTAATTGCATTATCACAATTATCAAGAGCTGCTGAACAACGTCCTGATCATAGACCAATGCTTTCAGATTTAAGGGAATCTGGAGCTATAGAACAAGATGCCGATATCGTTATGTTTTTATATAGAGATGATTATTATAATCAAGATAGTGAGAAAAAGGATATTGCAGAAATTATTATTGCAAAACATAGAGGTGGTTCGACAGGAACTGTTGAATTGTTATGGCTTGGAAGTTATACTAAGTTTGTCAATTTGGAGAGAAGATTTGATGACTAATAATAAGAAAGAAGATTTAAAAGCAACAGTAAATATAAACTGTTGTTTTTTGTGTGGTAAATTTAAGTTCTAGTATTTTTAAATTGATTGATATAAAATTATTGAAAAAAATTCAAATGTGATATAAAATAAAAAGGCAAACTGGAAAGAGCTAAGATACAGAGGAGAAGAAATATAAATGCATATATTATTCATCAAAATTGAATAAAAAAGAGAAAAATAGGTAAAATAAAAAAAAGGAGAAACTAAAGATGGATGAAAAAAAAGAAGAAAAAATTGTAATAGAAAGTCAGAAAGAAGAAATAAAAACAGATACGGAGAAAACAGAAAGAAGCAGAAACAGAATAACTAAAATTAAACAAATAAAGGTAAAAAAAGGAATTAGAAATGCAGTAATAGTAGTTATAGCTATAATAGCAATATTTATAGCAATGTTAATACTAGACAAAAGTCAACATACATTTAATGGACAGGTATTAAAGTTGGTAGGAATAACAGAGAAGAAACAAGAAGACGAAGAAGATAAAAAAGAAAGAGCAAAAGCAGTAAAAGTAGCACAAGAGAAGTTTAAAGAACTAGGAGAAAAAACAAAAAAAGAAAATCTAGAGGTATTAAAGATAAAAAGAAAAGGAGAATACTATTATTATATATCGGCAAAAGAGAATACTGTAGAAGTAAGAATAAAAGATAATAAAATAACAAGGGTAAACAGTATACCAATAGAAGAATAAAAAGCAAAGGAGCTAAAGTGGAAAACAATCCATATTAGCTTTTTTTTTGGCTTTAAAAACATATATTTTTACAAATAGTAATTCAGCTAAATCTTATTATGTGAAAGTAGGAAAAGCTAAGATCCCTAAGGAAAATAGTAAAAGATAAAATAAATGTAACAAAGATGTAAAAGAAATGACAAAAAGGTAGTTAAGAAAGAAGAGCCGTAAAAGTAGAATCGTAAAATGCATATAGACATAAATTGACTCTAAACGACAAATAAGATAAATTAGAATTATAAGAAAATAAGATAGGGTAAAAAGTAATAAAACAAAGAAAAAATACAAAGAAAGCCGATTTTATATAAAAGAAGTCAGGAAAAGGAGGAAATGCAATGCTACAAGAAGCCCTAAAAGAAGCATTAAAACATGTTTTAATAATAATAGCAATAGCAATGGTAACAATAGTGAGTATGCCAATAGAAAAAGCATATGCAAGTACTCTAGAACCAACAAGTGACCAAAAAATAGAATATAGAGCAATATCACAAGAAATAGTAAACGGGAAAAAACAACTAATAATAGAAGTAAGAATACGAAAATTAAACTTTAAGGGAATAGATTTAAGATTACAATATGATACTGCTTTATTAACACCTTCGGATATAGAAACAAATACAGCAATAGACGTAAATGATGCAGATGACATACCAAGTAATTTCACATATGTAAATGGATTTGAAAAATATATGGATATGTTAGAAGTAGAGGGAACACAAGGCGAATTAAGAATGGTGTATTCAATATTAGGAGAAGATGAAAGAACAGGAACAAATGAATATTATAAAGAAGAAACAGTAAATGAACCAATAGTAGAAGTAACAGACGAAGCTATAATAGGAAAAATAAGTTTTCAAATGGAAGATGAAACAGCAATAACTACAGATGATATTAAATTAAAAACAGGAAGCACATCACCAACAACAGGAATAAAAGTAGTAACAAGTGAAGCAAACAT
>ENA-ORSB01000713-ORSB01000713.1-human-gut-metagenome-genome-assembly--contig:-NODE-713-length-36024-cov-3.243070_pt1 | contig 36024 bp, 29 predicted proteins | sample MGYA00242180_ERZ509144 | MGnify/ENA primary metagenome ERZ509144 (study PRJEB26280, sample SAMEA2338661) | human gut metagenome | biome: human gut; feature: human-associated habitat; material: faeces...
AATGTACAGGTTTGTATAGCTTCCAGATAACGGTTTTCTTTTCACTCCAACCTGTTCTTTCATTCTTGAAAGTGACAGGTTGTTCTCCTTTTTGTTCTCCCAATTTAACAACAAATTTTTTGACAATTTCGATGAGGCAAAAAAGTCTATTCGGTGTGAGCTGAGAAAATATTCCAATCAGCCTGAACGGTGAAAAATATTTTTGTGCCGGTTGGATTTGTCTTTTTTAGCTCCTTTTCAAGTATTCCATTCCAAATTTATAGCGGAGAATATTGAAAGGACAGAACATCAGAGATCCTAGTCTCCATTCTGAGATTTAATCAATCAAAAAGAGCAACGATGCGCGAAGAGAAAATGTTGGAAAAAGCTGTAGTTTTCGATATTGACGGTACCCTCTGTGACGACACATCCAGAAGAAAAGAATATTTGACCAAAGGGGATTGGAAAAACTACTTACTGGATTGCCAAAACAGCAGACCGGTTGAATGCACACGAGTTCTCTTGGATTACTATCTTCACAAAGGATTTAAAGCTATTTTCGTCACAGGCAGACCTGAAGCCCTAAGAACCAAAACAAATCATTTTTTAACTTCTTTAGGGTTACGCATTAACCAATATGAATTGCTCATGCGAGAAGACGGCAACACAGACAGTGAAGCCGTCCTTAAAAGAAAATTCATGTCTATGTTGGTGGGCGCCTACGATATCGAGACAGCCCTTGACTGCCGTCCCGAAGTCCGAGAGGTTTATAAAAGTCTCCAAATTTCTTCCGGGTCACTTTTTGACATTGATTATCCGCCTTACTCTTTGAAAGAAGAACTTGCTAATGACGACCGACCCTTTTCCCCCAGATACAATTTTCGGCAGCGCGTTGAGGATTACTGTGCTCAACGTTTCGGGTTATGGCGGTGGGAAGAAATTAGAGACGAGCTTCTAACCCACTTCAACAGCAAAGGCAAAGAATTTACCTACAGAATTGTTGAAGACGGCGGTAAGTATTTATTCTTCAGCAGAGAACTACTAATGAAACGGGAAACCAAACTTTCGGAATTTAAACGCCATTGGATTCCCGGAAGAACTTCCTACAAGTCCTTAGCCATCCACATTGATGAGCTCCCTGAAAAGGTTAATGACCGAAATCTTTATTATGCAGATGCCTGGATTCCGCCTGATGGAATCCGTGATGTTATTCTTACAGACGGAAAGAAAGCTGAAGCTGCCTTTACAGATGAGAAGGGTTGGGACTCTCCTGTCGCTCGCTTTTTCGCAAGTGACGGAGAAACAGTTAAGCACGCCGACATTGAAGAATATAACTATGTGCCGGATGCCGATGACGATTTAAAACATGAGGCTTTTGAAAAGCTTTCTCCTCGAATTAAGCAAGTCTTGGAAAGAATTCGCTTAATTACCAGAGCCGGAAAGTTCACTTTCGAAGAGTTCGCTGCGGAGGTGATTGATCCCCAAACAGGCAAGGTTTATCCGAAATACCAAACAAATACGGGGGAAAATCAACTCCGCGATATTGAAAATGAAAACTTGATTCGCTTGGCTTCAAGCCGAAAATGGAAGGATTACTACATTAAGGTCACACCGCGATTTGAACACTATTTCCAAACCTATTCAAGAAGTTAGCAAACCCTTCGTAGGCACCTCGCCCGACAGGGCGAGGAAAAACAACGGATTAATCTCTTTTACCTTTTCTTTTATTAACCATATTGTCGTGTTCAATAGCCGCGTCGAGTCGTCCTGCAATCACTGAGGAATTTGCACGGTAGTACCTTTGGAGCATTGCCAAGTCTCGGTGCCCCGTCTGTTTCGCAAGTGCGAGAACGTCTAACCTGGGCTTATTTGTTACCGGGTCAATAGAAGCAGCCCAAGTTGCAAATGTAGCTCGGCTATCATGGAAATTTAAGCCTTCTTCCAGTAATAAGCCGTTTTTATCGCGCTTTGGCCCCAAATCTGCCATATCCCTAATTTTTCTCCAAAGAGCGTCCCTTTGTTGAGAATCGAGGGCTGAAAAATAACTTCTTGAATAACCTCCGAAATTCTCTGCAAGGGCAAGAAGTCTTTTTGCTTCTGATGACAAGGCCACATCTCTTTTGAAACCTGTTTTAGTGATTTCTTTTGGCAAATGAATGGTGTTTCCGTTGATCCAATCTGCCTGTATTTGAAGGATTTCTCCGATTCTCATACCAGTTGCACAAGCAAATTCAAAAGCAAGGACAACTAATTGTGGCAGCGTGCGTGGCTCCGTTACACCGTCCCAATCGGCGCAAAATCTGAGTTTTTCAATGTCCTCAGCAGACGCAATTCTTTCCCGATGATCGCCACTCTTCGGTTTACACGAGACTTTTGAGTAAGGATTAACGGAAAGAAACTTATTTCTGATGCAATAGTTAAAAATAGAATTCATCAGAGTTGTTTCCTTTAGAACTGTCGCTTCGGAAATGGGTCTCTTGCTCGTCGGACTCACATCTTTCATCCTATGGTTTATGTACCGTTCAATATCCCCGGGAGTGACATCAACGAGCCGTTTTTCTGCAAAATCTAAATTTTTAAATCTGGCTAAACGAAAGGTCTCGGACCTAAAAGATTTCTTTGTTGGGGTTATCTCCCTGCCATACAAATCAACAGCTTCTGCAAAAGTTAAATAAGCACTTAATTGTGGTTGACCTTCTATATCTTTTAGGAGCATCTTGGCTTCGGCCCGAGTTCGGAAAGTCTTACTTTTTACTTTGGACCCTTCTTTCCATCTAACTTGATATGTTCCCGCCTTAAGTTTGAATAAGTAAGCCATAGACCTGTCCTTTACATTTAGGTAAAACGTTGACGCTTCTGCAAGACGTTTACTTTAGAAACCAGTTGCCAACTTGTGAATTTATTTTCACAGCCAAGAAGACGGTCAACTTACCGGTCACGCTCGGTTGTGCCAGTAAAAAAAGAAGCAAAGTATTTAGGTGCGGAATATAAGACCGGACGGATGTTTTAAGGTTCGAAATCGAGGCTACTTTTTCAGGGAAAATTATTTAAAGTTGCCCAAAATCATCACCCCTAAAATTCACTTCTCCATTCACTAAAAATTCACTTATTTTTAGCAACTATATCAGTAAATGACAGTAATAGACAACGAAAATGCCCGTAAACTCAGGCTTACGGGCATATGCTAAATTCGTTTGGTGCCTTCGATGAGACTCGAACTCATACGACTTTCGTCACCACCCCCTCAAGATGGCGTGTCTACCAATTTCACCACGAAGGCACTGTTTTCAACTCTTTCTTTCGTTTCCGTCTTCATCAGAACCGAAAGATGATATTCTACCTCGGAATTTGATTTTGTGCAGGCTTATTAGTGGAATCACTAGTATTAGTCGAAGGAGCTGGGGATGCAGGCTGAGCCGGAGCCTTCTGTTCAGTCGTAACAGTAGACAGAACGCCGCCTGCAGCAGGAGCCTTACGAACCTGACCGCCGAAGGTCAGCGCTAAAGTAGCGCAGAAGAAAATGGTAGAAGCAACAGCAGTAGAACGGGAAAGGAAGTTAGCGCTTCCCGTGGCTCCGAAAAGAGAACCGGAGGCACCGCCGCCGAAGGCTGCGCCCATGTCGGCGCCTTTACCGTGCTGAAGCAGCACTAAAACAATGATTGCAACTGCAGAAATCACCTGCAGAACAACCGCAACCGTAATCAACAAATGCATAATAAATTGTATCCAGTTATTAAATCAGCCCTATTCCGCTGGCGGCCTGGGCAATGGCATAAAAATCCGCAGCTTTCAAAGAAGCTCCGCCGACCAGGCCTCCGTCAATGTCATTGCAGGCAAAAAGCTCTGCCGCATTGGACGGCTTGACGGATCCGCCGTAAATAATTCTGAGCGCGGAAGCAGCTTGAGAATCCCGAGATTCTACACTATCCCTCAGTTCGGCGTGAACTAATTGAGCTTGCTGAGGCGTAGCGGTTTTGCCCGTTCCGATGGCCCAAACAGGCTCGTATGCCACCGCTCCGGTAACCAAGGCTTCCGGTCCGACCGCATCAAGAACGGCATTGAGCTGTCCGATCACTACATCGCTTGTCCGTCCGCTTTCACGCTCTTCCAAAGTTTCGCCGACGCAGACGATCGGACGCAGTCCGTGTTCGATGGCAATCTTGGCTTTTGCCGCAACGATTTCATTCGACTCGCCGTGATACTGTCTTCTCTCCGAATGTCCGACAATAACCCAGGGACATTTAACGTCAGCTAGCATACCTGCGCTCACCTCTCCTGTAAAAGCACCGGATTCGTGAACGGAACAGTCCTGCGCACCGACATTGATATCCAGTGCGCTTGTCAAAAACTTCTGCTGAAGATAGCGGATGTAGACAAAAGGCGGACACACGGCTAATTCGGTGCTCACGGGAGAAAATGTTGTGAAAACGTTTGTCCATTGGTCAATGAAATCAGCAGAACCATTCATCTTCCAATTGGCAATCACCAAACTTCTGCGCATCAGATAACTCCAATACTCTGTTGTAGAAACTAAATATCGAATTTTACTCGTTGTTTTGGGATTCGGATGGTTTCATCCAGATCACAGACGGCCCTCCGGAGCTCTTCCTGCCGTCGTAGCCTTCCTGGCAGTTGCCGGTCCGATTCAGCCACTTTCGCGACGAGCCGGAAAGATTCCAGCCAACCTCGCGCCCCTTTGAATTAATGCGTTCTTCGAGTTTCAGACCGAAGGTTTCCGGATCATCCTTTAGCCCCGGCTTCTTGTCGTACAGCTGATACCCTTCACGATATTGAAGCGGAGTGAGATTAGGCATGACGACATTGGCGCCGTAAGAAATCGCGGTTTCGCGCCCCTGAGGATCAAGAACCTGCATCGCTGTGGCTGCGGCAATGTTGATATTTCCCATCACCAGACGCGTGACCGCAAGCATGTTTAAAGAGAGCTGGAATAGCTTCTTATTTTCCGTCTGTCCGAGGGACTTCAGATCCCCGCCCTCGCTCATCAGATAAGGGCCCATTCCGATCATGTCAGCTTCGAGCTTCTGGTACAAACGAATATCCGAACATAAGTCTTCCAATTTCTGTCCCGGAATGCCGATCATCACGCCTGTGCCGACTTGATAACCGCACTCTTTAAGCCATTGAAGGCACTGCAGGCGATGTTCAAGCTGTTTGGACTTTTTGTGCAGAACGTTATGAAGAAAGTCAAAGAGCTCTTGGTTCGAGCTTTCAAAGCGAGCAAGATATCGAAGATTCTGTCGGTTGCCGCTGGCCTCCGCCCATTCTTCATAGACCTCCTTTGTCTGGTCTCCGAGACTTAATGTGATCCCGAGGCCGTTCGGAAGACTTTCTGAAACTGTCTTTCGATGAATCTCACGCAAACAATCTGAAATAAATGAGACAAACTTAGGATCATTACGCTCTCCGGCCTGAAGGCAAATGCTTCCGTAACCGTTTTCAGCAGCAAACATCGCCGCCTCCAAGATTTCCTCTTTCGAGAGCGTATAACGATGAACGCCATGATTATCTTTACGGATGCCGCAGTAACGGCAGTCAACCGTGCAAACGTTAGAGACTTCAATGAGGCCGCGGTAATAAACCTTATTCCCCATAAGCTCGGTTGTCTTCTTATAAGCAACTTCCTGAAGCTTCTTGCAGTCTTCAGGTTCCGTCAGGCCGAGCAGGAACACGATATCCTCATCGGATAAAGCTTCCTTCTTCAGTACTTCATCGAGGGAGTTTCCATTCAATTTCATTACTATTTTTTTATTGTCACAATGCATCAGTGAATCGCTGCATTATGGCAAAGACATCTGAAGCAGTCATTACAGGTTTTCGAAACAAATTGAAAGACAAAACCGACGGTTTTTGCCGCCGGTCCTGTCAATTTATTAAATCGGAATCAAAGGAAATCAACCTTTGATGATGTCAGGATTGCCCTCCTGCTGACCAGTTTCTTCCTTCTTTTCCTTGTGTTCGGGCTTTTCAATTAAAGCTTTCATAGAAAGACGGATACGATCCTTGTCATCAATCTCAAGAACCTTCACGCGAACGGTCTGACCTTCCTTGAGATAGTCGCTGACTTGATTGACGCGTTCGTGAGCGATCTGGCTGATATGCAGCAGACCGTCGCGGCCCGGCAGAACCTGAACAATGGCGCCGAAATCGAGCAGTCTCTGAACTTTGCCTTCGTATACCTTGCCGACTTCAACAGTGGCGGCAAGCTCTTCAACACGGCGACGGGCTTCTGCACCGGCAGCTTCGTCAACGGAAGCAATCGTGACGGTACCGTCGTCTTCGATGTTGATCTGTGTTCCGGTTTCTTCAGTTAAGGCACGAATCACAGCGCCGCCCTTACCGATCACGTCACGGATCTTATCCGGATTGATCTTGAAGGAAACCAGACGCGGAGCGTACGGAGAAAGTTCTGTCTTCGGACCTTCAACGGCTTCGTGCATCTTGCCGAGGATGTGCATACGGCCTTCCTTAGCCTGAGCCAGAGCGACCTGCATGATTTCCTTGCTGATGCCTTCAATCTTGATGTCCATCTGCAGAGCAGTCACGCCGTGATCGGTACCGGCAACCTTGAAGTCCATATCGCCGAGGTGGTCTTCGTCGCCGAGAATATCGGTCAGAACGGCAAACTTATTGCCTTCCTTGATCAGGCCCATGGCAACACCGGCCACGAAGTCTTTCAGAGGCACGCCGGCATCCAGCAGAGACAAGCAGCCGCCGCAGACGCTCGCCATAGAGGAAGAACCGTTGGATTCGCAGATTTCGGAAACCACACGCATGGTGTACTGGAAATCTTCTTCGTTCGGCAGAACGGAAGTTAGAGCGCGTTTAGCCAGACGGCCATGACCGATTTCGCGTCTCTTCGGAGAGCCGACGCGGCCGGTTTCACCGGTAGCAAACGGAGGCATGTTGTAGTGAAGCATGAAGCGTTCACGCTGTTCACCGGTCAGACCGTCAACGATCTGTTCGTCCTGTTTGGTGCCAAGAGTTGTGACAACAAGAGCCTGTGTTTCACCGCGGGTGAAGAGCGCAGAGCCGTGAGCGCGCGGAAGAACACCGGTACGGATTTCGATCGGACGAACAGTGCGAGTGTCGCGGCCGTCGATACGCGGTTCGCCGGAAAGGATCTTGCCGCGGACGTGGGCAGCTTCCATTTCGAAGAGTATGTTTGCGACTTCGTTTTCACCGATTTCAGCAAGTTCGCCGACTTCAACAGCAGCGTTAACTTTTTCGTTGACGTCGTCATAGATCGCGCGCAGGCATTCGTTGCGGTCCTGTTTGCTGCGATGCTCGTAAGCTTCATGAATACGGTTGCCGACGATCTGATTGATGAGCGCAACAAGCTGCTGATTGCGTTCTGCAGGAGCCCAATCCCACAGCGGTTTACCGGCTTCTTCAACGAGTTCGTCGATGGCTTCGATAACAACCTGCATTTTTTCGTGGCCGAACATCACAGCGCCGAGCATGACTTCTTCAGAGAGCTGATCGGCTTCGGATTCGACCATCAGAACAGCGCGTTCCGTACCGGCAACAACGAGGTCGAGCTTGGAATCTTTCATCTGAGAAAGGTTCGGGCAGAGAACGTATTCGTTGTTGATGTAGCCGACGCGGGCCGCAGCAATCGGGCCGTTGAAGGGAACGCCGGAAACAGCCAAAGCTGCGGAAGCTGCGATCATGGAAGGAATATCAGGATCAACTTCGGGGTTCACAGAAAGAACGTGAATGATGATCTGAACTTCATTGAAGAAGCCTTCCGGGAACAGCGGACGAATCGGTCGGTCAATCAGGCGGGAGGTAAGCGTTTCTTTTTCGCTCGGACGGCCTTCGCGCTTGAAGAAACCTCCGGGGATACGGCCGGCAGCGTAAGTCTTTTCGATGTAATCAACAGTGAGGGGGAAGAAATCCTGACCCGGTTTAATTTCTTTCTTTGCAACTACAGTGGCTAATACAACGGTGTCATCCATGTCGCAGATGACTGCGCCGGTGGCCTGACGAGCGATTTCGCCGGTTTCCAGACGGACATTGTGATCGCCGTACTTAAAGGACTTGACTATTTTATTGAACATCGTCATGTCGTTCTTTTCCTTATGTTTGGAACTGCACATTGCGGTATCTACGACTCGGCGGTCCTCACCGCCTTACGTACATACAGCAACGCGCGTACGTTCCGGTTTTAAAAATTGTTATTCGTAAAAACAAACACAGCGGCCAACGGTAACAAAACCGCGGACCGCTGCTCATCGGTGATGCCGGTAAGATTACTTACGCAGGTTGAGGGCTTCGATCAAAGCCTTGTAAGCTGCGAGGTCACGAGCCTTGAGGTAGTCAAGGAGCTTACGACGGCGGGAAACCATCTTCAAAAGACCGCGACGGCTGTGGTGGTCTTTCGGGTTAACTTTGAAGTGCTCTGTGAGTTCGTTGATACGAGCGGTCAGAAGAGCAACCTGAACCTGAGGAGATCCGGTGTCACCCTTGGACTGAGCGAACTTCTCGATGATTTCAGCTTTTTGAGCAGTAGTCTGTGCCATTTTATTTTCCTTTGCCTTTCGGCGTTACGAGCGACTCCGACGGAAAATACGCCGGAGCGTGTTTAAAACGAGTCGAGATTATATCTAAAAAATCCATTCTTCTCCTCGTTTTCCATCAGATCCTTAACTTTTAGTCACTGTTTTCTGTCGTTTCGTCGCCCATTACGGCAGGATCATTCAACGGCGACCCTTCTCCGTCCCGATACTTTCGTGTTTTTGCGGGCTTCCTTAACGCTCTCGGCTTCTTCGGTTTGGGTGCCGGGAGCATCTTTACCGCAATACCGAAGTATCGTTCGACGGCTTCTCGATCGTCCGGGTTGTCAATCAGCCACATCGGATTGACCGCTCCGTCAAAAAGCAGCTTTTGCGGCATCTCAGGATACAGGGTTCTCATTTCTGCATTCGTCTTAACGAGAACTTCGTTATCGCACAAAAAGCCGACGGGTTTCTCATTCACGTAGAAACAGTATTCTCCGAACATTCTCTTAATCCGAACCTCTCCCAAAGGATTGAGCATGTCCGCAATATAGGAAGCCATTTCTGCGTCTGAAGCCATTGTGTTTCTCCTTACAGCGACGGGCGCCGAAGCGCCCGTCTGTCAATCTACTCGTAAGTCAGCTCTTACGGAGTCGGCTCATGATCGAACTGAGGATTCTTGCGCTCTTCAACTTTAGCCAGCTTATTCAAGGCGTCTAAGTAGGCCTTAGCGGAAGCCGCCAGCACATCGGGGTCCGATCCGTTGCCATTAACGACTCGGCCGCCGACAGACAAGCGAACCGTCACTTCGCCTTGAGCTTCGGCACCCTTGGTCAGAGCGTTAATCGAGAAGAGCAAAAGTTCTGCGCCGCTCTTGGCACAGCTTTCAATAGCCTGGAATGTTGCGTCGACAGGGCCGTTGCCTTCGGCACGCCCCACCCTTTGTTCTCCGTGATCCATATAGGTCACTTCAGCAACCGGTGTCTTGCCCGTCTGGCTTTCCTGTTTCAGAGAAACGAAGGAAATTTCCTGAGGCTGGATATTCTTCGCATCGAAGAGAGACTGAATATCTTCGTCAAAGATCTGGACTTTTCTATCTGCCAAATCTTTGAATCGTGCAAAGGCGTCATCGATCTCGGCTTCACTCTTTGTAGGAATGCCAAGCTCACGGACACGCTGGCGGAAAGCACTTCTTCCGGAAAGCTTGCCGAGAACCATACGATTGCTTGTCCAGCCGACATCTTCCGCGGTCATGATTTCGTAGGTTTCGCGATGTTTGATCACGCCGTCCTGATGAATTCCGGACGCATGCGAGAAAGCATTGGAACCGACAACCGCTTTGTTCGGCTGGATCGGGAAACCGGTCACAGAAGAAACAAGTTTAGAAGTCGGAACCAGCTGACGCGTGTTGATGTCGACACCGAGCTTAAAGAAGTCATTTCGGGTCTTAACCGCCATGACGACTTCTTCTAGAGCACAGTTGCCGGCTCTTTCGCCAAGACCGTTGATAGAACATTCGATCTGACGAGCGCCGCCGTGGATCACGCCGGACAAAGAGTTGGCTACGGCAAGTCCGAGGTCGTTATGGCAGTGAACGGACCAAACAGCCTGATCAGAGTTATAGACGTGTTCCCGCAGATCGCGAACAAAGGCGCCGAACTCGGACGGAACAGCATATCCGACAGTATCCGGAATATTGATCGTCGTTGCGCCTTCTCGAATTGCCGCCTCAATGATGCGATACAAGAACTCAGGCTGGGAGCGAGAAGCATCTTCGCAGGAAAATTCGATGTCGTCGGTGTATTCCTTTGCGATGCGAATCGCTTCAACGGCACGGGAGATGACCTGCTCCGGCGTCATATTGAGCTTCTTTTCCATGTGAAGGGGAGAAGTCGCAATGAACGTATGGATACGGCGTCTCGGGGCTGCGGCAATGGCCTCTCCGGCTTTTCTCACATCGGAAGGATTTGCCCGGGCAAGCGAACAAACCGTAGAGTTACGAATTACCTTGGAGATTGCGCAGATGGATTCAAAGTCTCCGGGAGAGGCGGCAGCAAAACCTGCCTCAATCACATCAACACCCAGGAATTCAAGCTGCTTGGCGATACGGAGTTTGTCTTGCGGGCTCATGCTTGCGCCCGGACTTTGTTCTCCGTCACGAAGGGTTGTATCGAAAATAAAAAGCTTGTCTCTTGCAGTTGTCATTGTTGTATCTGGCCACAAAAATTGTTGAGATCTGAGCATCACTGAAATGCGGCATAAACGTCTCTGCCTTACCCATAGACAGCGATGCTTTCGAGCAAATGCATTCTCCTTGCCGGAGCCTCCTGCTGCATCCCCGATAGTGCCTGAAGAATTGCACCTTTTTCGAGTGAAATCTGTTTTTTATTTTAGTTTGCTTGGGAGCTTAAAGCCCATACTTCCAAAAATAAATTACGGAAAAATCTTTAGTTATTAATCAAAGAGACTGATCACTCTGTCGAGAACTTCATCAATTAAATAATCGGGAGCCTTCTCTATCAATTGGCAATTTCTAACGGATAAATCAAGAGTTTGGATTTGATCGCAACGAACAATACCCGTTGTTTCTAGGCCTGTTCCTTGCAAAGTAACAGCGAAGCCGCAGTCTCTAGCCAGAGAGCCTCCTCCAGTGATCGGCGCAACACAAGCCACTCGCAATTGTTCATTGAAAATCTTTTTTGTAAGAATCAGTGCAGGCCTCCGTCCTTTTTGTTCATGTCCCAGAGAGGGATCAAAGTCAAGGAAAACAACGTCTCCTCGGTCAAAGAACTTTCTCATAAAATTTCTTCTCCGTTTTTTTGTCACCCAGTCACGGTCTTTGTCTAACTCAGCTTGTATTTTTTCTTGCTCTTTCAAGAGGTCAGAAAGGTTATATTTGGAAACCCTTCTTCTAGCAACCTTAGGTTCAATGATCAGACGCCCACTCTCTACTTTTATAACAACTTGTTCTCCAGCTCTCCGTCCCAAAATTTGAAGAAGTGCAGGAGAAAGGGCAAGCATGGTGGATCCGCCAACTTTTCGAAGTGTTAAAGTGGTCATTTTCAATACTCCTTTCTTATTAAATTATATCAGAATATAACTTTTATCGTAGTAAAAAACCCGAGCTTGACTCGGGTTTGTAGGTACGATAATCAGATTACTTGACCTGATCTGCAGGCTCGTCTAATTCCACTTCAGAGCGATGCGGAATAACCGGATTCGGCTGACCTGTGTACCAGAGGTAGAACTGATAAGCAAAACCGGAAAGTGCGTACAAGCAGAATAGGATAAAGACCATCAGAGCCGGATCCGTTGAAAGTACAAACAACAGAATCACCGCTGCGATCAGCACCCAGAAAGGAACGCTCTTACCGTAATGGAAGCTCTTGCCGGAGTAGAACGGTGCGTTGCAGACCATGGTAAGACCGGCATAAACCGTAATAACCATAGCGAGCCACGGCAGCCAGTCGCTGTTAACTGGCATTCTCTGGTCAACCGCAAGCCAAACAAAACCTGCTACTAAAGCAGCGGCCGCAGGAGAAGGAAGACCCTGGAAGAACCCTTTGTCAACAACATCTACGTTGGCATTAAAGCGTGCCAAGCGAAGTGCCGCACCAGCGCAGTATACGAAGGCGGCAGCCCAGCCCAAACGACCTAAGTCGTGAAGAGCCCACTGATAAACCACCATCGCCGGCGCCATGCCGAAAGCACACATATCGGCTAAAGAGTCGAACTGGACACCGAAAGAGCTCTGAGTGTGAGTCAGACGGGCCACACGGCCGTCACATCCGTCCAGGATCATGGACACGAAAATCGCAATAGCGGCTTTTTCAAAGTCGCCTGCCATCGCAATGATGACGGCATAGAAGCCTGAGAACAAACTCGAAAGCGTAAACAAGTTCGGAAGCAGATAGATCCCCTTCTTACGGACGGTATCAATGCGTTCGCGAACGATGGCCTTCGGTGTCACGCGAGGATGCGGACGAAAATTCCGACGGGCATGCAACTGTTTGGCTTTATCTCGCTGTAAAGGCATTTAAGCGTTCTCCTTCTGATTAAGCCTGCTGCTGAGTCTTCTCTTCTGTCGTTTTTGTTTCGGCAGCAAGAGCAGCGTCAGCAGTTGCAGCAACTTCGGTCACTTCTACGGCTTCAACAGCGGGAGCTTCGACCGGAGTTTCCGGTTTTTCTTCTTCCTGAGGATTCAGGAGAGCAAGGACGGTGTCCGCTGCGCGAACCTTCTGACCCACGAAAACGAGAACTTCAGAGTTGAGAGGAACGTAGACGTCGACACGGGAACCGAAACGGATAAAACCGAAGCGTTCGCCGCGAGTAACTTCCTGACCGATATGGAGATGGCAGATAATGCGGCGGGCAATCAAGCCGGCGATCTGAACGCAGGTAATCACAGGGCCTTCATCAGACTTGATGATGATGGCGTTGCGTTCGTTTTCCATGCTGGCCTTATCGAGGTCGGCATTCAAGAATTTGCCGGGTTTGTAATAAATAGCCTCAACAGTACCCCCGATCGGGCTGCGGTTGGAGTGAATGTTGAACACATTCATGAAGGTCGAAATAAGAATTTCTTCCTTGCCGGTGTAGGGATTCTCGACTTTTTGAACTTTGCAGATTCTTCCGTCAGCTCCTGAAAGAACGCTATGCGGAGTCTGACTGATCGCTCTAGGAGGATCACGGAAAAACTGTATGACAAAGACCAAAAGGACAAAGAAAATGAAGGAAATGAATCCTCCGATCAGCCACCATACTAACAGCGTAATAAAGATCGCGGCGCCGATGATTCCCCAACCTTCTTTAGCTAGGATGGGATATGAAGAATTTGATTTCAAACCTTTTCTCCTTAATAGGTTTATTTTTCGGAAAGGAGAAGGCGGACGGCCCTCCCCTTTTAACGGCCTATTTTAGACAAATTTCTTTGGATTAATACGTTTCAAGCCGTGAATGGTCGGTGAATGCAGAAAACTACTCGGCGCCTTCCGTCTTCAAGACAGCTGACACCGACATCGAGAGGTTGGATGTTCCAGCTTCAAAAACAGGTGTCTCCACAGTCTTAAACGCAGCGTTTGCACCCATAGCTCTGGCCGCAAATACTGCCCCCTCCGGTGCGAAATCAAACGAATTGAAATTCAGCTTTTCAATACGAAGGGCATCAGGCGCAACTTTCATTGCTACTGCGATGGATTCAGCCTTCTTATTTAAGGCATCGATCACATCTTTTGAGAGCTGATCCTGTGCTGCAGCTTTCGCTTCCTCACTTAGAGAATATGAAACGTTTTCAAGTGCTAGTTTTGCCTGCTGCCCGACCTGGACCAATGAGGCAACGCCGTTGACGTCTTCTGTCTCAACGATGATGTTTTGACGGGCTCGCCATCCTGTAATCACCGGAGCCTCCCCTTTCTTGGGATTAGTATAAATCGGCTGCGTGTAATATCCTCCGTTGCGGATCTTTGCGATTGATGAAAAATCTTTCACAGACTGCTGGGCCTCTGCCATGGTCTTATTGACTTCACTCTGCGCTGTAGCCAAGTCCTTGGCTTCAGACATTGTTGAGAAAATGATGCGAGCCTTGTCGTTTGGGAAACTCTTCTGAACGGTAACGGGCAGATTCATTTCCATCCCTTTAGGCGCAGGTTTGAGATAAAAATCCTCGGCATTTACGCCCATCGCAGCCACGGCTAAAATAGTAGCAGTCATAATCTTTCTAAGCATTGTTGATTTCCGAAAGGAATAATTTAGACATCGCCACCCTATCACAGCATTGCCTGCCTTGTGACCCTTCGTGCTCATTAACGGAACTTTCTTTTCCATTAAGATGAAAAGTTTTAGCTCGCAAAAATAGTGTAACCTTGGGTATTTTTCTTCGACTTTCTCGTCAGAGATTGAAAGTTTTTTGAACTGTCATTCAGAAATATTTTGATGATTTGTATGATTTGAGGGAAATCCCGAGATGTTCGATGAAACGGACAAATACCGTGTTATTTCCCATCAGTTAGGGTCAAGCCTAACTGACAAATACCAATTGCGATTGTGGGGAGCCCACTTAAAATCACAAATAAGGAGAAAAAAGTGAGCAATCGTTCAGCAGTCTTTGGCGGTGCCGGCTTCATAGGCACCAACCTGGTTTATCAGCTCATTGAAGACGGACAACAAGTCTTCAATTTTGACAATCTTTCCGGTCTCGGAAACTTGCTCAATATTGCCGAGCTCATGCAGCAAAGCCGTCACAGCTTTGCTCGCTGCGATATTTCCAATCCTGAGGAAATTCGTCAGGCGTTGCTCATGGCCGCTGCCGATACGATCTATTTCTGCATAACACCTAAAAACCCGGAAGAAGAATCCAGTTTGGAAAATTTTCGTACATTCTTTGAAACGGTCAAAGAATGGCGAAACGGCATGGCCGACACTAAGCTGCACAAGATTGTCGTAGTTGTCTCCGAGCATTACAAGCTTTTAGGAACTTACGGCAAGATGTACGCCGGCTTGCTTAAATTATTGGACGGTTATGCATCAGACGGCCTTCCGATCAGCAGTTTACTCGTACCGCCCGCATTCGGACCTTTCCAACAGCCTGATAGTCCGATCTCCATGATCATTTATCGCGCGATTGAAGGTGAAACGATACCCGTTGTCAATCCAGAGGAAAAGGTTTCTGACCTCGTCTATGTCAAAGACGTGGTCGACGCCATTGTCCTAGTTGAAAAGAACGGCAAAATCGGGGGACACTATCATTTGACCGGACCCGCCTCCTCCATGTCAAATTTTGAAGCAGCTGACGTGATCTGCGAGAGTCTAAATGAAGCCCTACCGCCGCCGGTCGGTCGTTATCAGGCACTCATCGAAGAGGTTGCAACTTCCCCGGTTGCATCTGATATCTCTAAAGACGAGTCAACGCTTACAGTTCTCGGTTTACAAAACAAGACTTCTCTTGGAGAGGGTCTGAAAGAGACGGTGAGCTGGTATCTCAATAATCCTCGCTGGTACAACCAGTCCAGAACCCGTTTCTTCTATCTGTGGCAGAACCCAGAAACGGTTCTCAAAATTGCTTAACCAGTGACCTGAAGAACCGGTTTCACGCCTTCAACGATTAAGAACAAGCCTCGGCTGGCACCAAACCTCCGAGGCTTCTATCTAACTTCTAATCTTTTTAGTATTTAATCCTATGTAGCAGGGCCGAAAACTCCGGCCCTCTCCATTTCTTGGATGCTTACTTACCGACTTCCCGACCGGCAATCGTGCCGAAAATCAATGCATCGGGAACCGCATTACATCCGACACGGTTCGTCCCGTGGATACCGCCGGTAATTTCGCCTGCTGCGTAAAGACCGCGAATAGGCCTGCCGTTTTTATCGAGTACACGGGTGTCTTCGTCGATCGTCACGCCGCCCATTGTATGGTGTACAGACGGAGTCATGACAGAGGCATAGTACGGACCGCCGGGAAGCTTGTTTCCTTCCTCACAGCTCATACGGCCGAACTCATCACCCTTCTGTGTCTTGCAGAATTCGTTCCACTTCGCGACCGTACGCTTCAGATTATCCGGATTCATGCCAAGTTTTTTCGCCAGCTCGTCCAGCGTATCGGCCTTGAATGCTTTCTTCTGTTTAAGTAGGTCGGAAATCAAGATACCGTATGGCCCTCGTCCTTCTTTATCCTTTAACAACGTTTGTTCCGTACCAATAACATAGAAGACATGGTCAGGCTGGGCAAGGGCAGCCTTTGCAAGCACGTCTCTTCTGCCTTGTTCGTTTACGAAACGGTTGCCTTGCTTATTCACATAGATATTGGTCGACTCCACAATCTTATGGTTAGTTGCACCGGTTGCAGGATCAGTGGTCGGAAGAAGCTGGATATAGCCCATGTCCTTGAGTCCTGCCCCTGCCTTCACGGCCATATTAATACCGTCGCCGGTAATCGCAGGCATATTGGTCGTCTTGACTTGATTGTCTAGCTTTTTATCCCAAATTTCATCGTACTGATTGCGCATCTTCACATTTGCGCTAAAACCGCCAGTTGCCAAAATCACACCTTTAGAGGCATAAAGTGTGTAGTCTTTCCCGTCCGGTCCCGAAGCCTTAACTCCGACCACTGCTCCGTCTTTGGTAATTAAGGAACTTGCCGGCGTGCTCATCATGAAAGAGATCGGGAGTTTTTCTCCTTTGATGAGGTCAAGATACGTATCGATGTAGCCTACACCGGATTTGTAATTGCTTGCGCGGTGAGAACGCGGCCATAAAGCTCCGACAAATTGTGTCGGTTGTTTTTGCCAGACAAGGCCCATTCCGGCTAAAGTTTTTTGAATTGCCGGAGCCTCCTTTGTGAGCTTGTAAACGAGAGCTAAATTTGCCTTGTAATCTCCTGCTTTCCAGCTTTGAAGCGCATGGAGTTCGGGACTATCAAACAAGCTCTTTGAACCTGACTGTTTATAGGCATCCCATTGCTGTTTAACTTGACTGATCAGTTTTTCCTGAAGTTTATTTTTGGGTTTTTCACCCAGAAGATTCTCGATAGATTCTTTCTGACCTTCCGTCATAGAGATAGGTTTCTGGCCTTCAGGATCCGCTGCATTGAAGCAGCCGCCGGAAACAGAGGTATTGCCTCCGGCAAAATGAGCTTTCTCAACGACTATCACATTGAGGCCGCGCTGAGCTGCAGCTACTGCAGCGGAAAGGCCTGCACCGCCGGCACCGACAACAATGACGTCAGTCTTCTCTTCAACTTTTCCTCCGGCCTTTTTCGGCTGAGGAACTGCCTTCGCATAATCTTTGGGATTCAAACCAGCTTGTTTGAGGCAGTCCTGTACCGCTGCTTTGATAGCGAATGTCGTTAACGTTGCTCCGGCAACGTTGTTAACGTTGGTCGACTGATACTTGACAACGTCCTGAGGAACTTTGAGCTTCGGCAGATCGGCGACAGGGTGCGTCTCACTCCAATTGAGAACTTTTACATCCTCGATCTTGTTGTTAAGAATCCTAACTTGCACCGTAACATCACCGTTTCGTCCAAGAGTCGTTGCGGTATATGTACCGTCTTTAGCAAAAACAGCTGTTTGACTGCTGACCGCAAGCATAACAGCTGAAACAATAAGGCTCAATCTTAGCTTCATAATTTCTCCTTGAATGGTTGTTTCACTTAGTAAGCTTAATGGCTATACTCAAAATCAAGAAGCTTTAACTCCTGAATTACTTCTTAAAAAATGAGAATTAAATACTTAATGTGATGAAGCCAAGAGAAAATCTTTTATCGTGGCAAGTTTTTTTGACAACGGCCGTGACAAAAAACATATCCAAGACATCTATCGAACTGGATATGGATCTGAAAACTGTCTCAAGAATAGTAAAAGAGCTTGAATCTGATCTTGGCTTTATTCTTTTTGACCGCTCCTGTCGGCCTTTCAAACTAACGGAAGGCGCTGAAAAAATCTTGCCGTTAGCAAAAGAATTGCTCCGGACCAAAAACAAGATCGAATACAAAGTCCAGGATTTTCTCCTAAAGCCGACTGAGATTCGCTTGTCTTTACCGGTGAATATGACAAGAGACGATCTCTTCGAGTTGATGGATAAATACGCAAGCGCGCACCCAAATCTGAAGATACGGCTCCTCAATGATTGCGACCATAAGCACCTTTTAGATAATGAGACAGATGTTGCCATGCTTCCGTACCTGCCCCAAAACGATGAGGATAAAATGGTCCTCTTTGACGCCGGATTCAGCTACAACATGCTGCTTGCAAGTCCTGAGTACATTCGACGAAACGGAGCTCCCCAATCATTGGATGAACTAAAAACTCACCCCTTAATTCTTAGAGAAAGCAGGATTTACCCCATTACAAAGACATTAGAGCACGGTGACGAAAGAATTAATCTGGATCCGGAATTTAAACTTCGTTATCTCGGAGATGCTTTCTCTTGTAAAACAGCCGCTCTCATGGGAGAAGGCATTGCGGTTGACCTTTCTCTCGCTTACTGCAGAGAAGAAATTGAGGAAAGCCGCTTAGTACCTCTTCTTCCGGGATGGCACAGACCAAAGTGGACAATGATTGTCGCCATTCGAAAAGAAGATGCAAAAGATAAGGCGGTCTGTGAATTTGCGCAATGGTTTGCGGATAGACAAAAAGAAGCATACCCGTCGCGTTGGAAGCCACTGTTTAACAAGTACCGAGTGACTCCCTGACCCTTCGGCGGAGGCGCCCTTCCGCCCCCCAATTTAAAGACCAAGTGTTCTTAATTTTAGTTTTCCGGCTTCTTCGGAGCTTTATCGACCCAGCGATCGTCCTCGTCTTCTCCCAGGAACAGAGACTGGAAGCTTTGGGCCTTCATTGAAGGTGTGAAATCGAGTCCAGGCTGAACCAGAGCTTCAAATTTCGGATCGCTGATGGCTTTCAGAACAGACCACTTCACCGCCTTATTTAAAGTCTCGGCAACCCGGCGGCAACCGTCCTGCATGTTCTTCAGTCCGTCGGTGGGCGCGTTGTAAACCACATCCAGTTTCATTGAGTGCCCGTTGGAGGAGAAAAGTTCCATGTTGATGCGCCAAGCTAAAAATGTCGGTTCTGCCTGAATCTTTACGCTGTCAATTAAGTTATAGATTTTGACCTTAGGATTTTTTTGATTCAGGATTCCGGCCTGATTCAAGTCAGACATCAAGGCATTGCGCCAATAATTAGAAAATGCTCCGTTGATTGTTTTAAATCCTTCCTGGCCGGGAATAGGAATAATGTTTCCGGCACATTCAAGATCCATCGCCTTAACCACGCGAACCTGATCAACTGCGACATCTTTAACATCCAGCCGCTTCAAAATACGAGCATTCTGAGCCGTGACTTCATAAGGATAAGAAACGTAAGGCTCTGCAGTTTGGCACCCGGCCAAGACGAGTACGGAACCTGCTAAGGCAGCGGAAAAGAAAAGCTTTGGGATAGTTCTCATAAATCGGCCCTTAATGTTTTCTGAAATTCTATTGGTTTCCGAGATTTTCGTCAGGGAACGCGGGAGGATTTTTATTGCACGTTTTGGAACCTCGACAAACAAATACTCCCGAACACCAATACAATGAATCAAGAACAAAGGAGTAAAAAATGTATTTTCAGTGGTATCGCTACTGCTTTAGTAAATACTTTACGTTTCAGGGGCGTGCTTCCCGTACTGAGTATTGGTCTTTCACCATCATCAACCTTTTGATTTTATGGGTATTTTGGTTCATATCCAAGCTTGTTGACATCCCAGAAGAAGCAATGTCCGAGGGTATACCTGTTTTTCCAAAAGATCCTGTTCTCGCTTTGATTTTCGGAAGCCTTTATTTGATTTTCTGCATAGCGATTTTCTTCCCGTCCCTCGCGGTTACGGTACGACGTCTGCATGACAGGAACCACAGCGGGTTTTGGGTCATTGCTCAGCTAATTCCGCTTCTTAATCTTGTAGTTTTGCTGATGCTGCTCTTGCCATCTTCTCCGTACCCGAATTATTATGGGCTTCGCGCACCGAGATTCCCGGGAGAAAAGATCCCCGAGCCCGGAGCAGATATTTACGGTCCGTACGGAACTGTCGCCTACAGACCACAATCCAATGGAGACGAAACAGTGACACAGCAAAATCAGAATACGCCGGCAAAAGGTTCCGTCATGGACGAAATCATGCACGAAAATCTTGCTAACGCCGATGCTCAAGCCGGCCTCGAAGACGGACCGGCCGCGGCCTCACCGTCCAGGAGCGAAACTCATCGTCCGATGAGAGGGGAAGAATCTTCCTTAGTCGCTCGTTTAAATAAGCTCTCAGGCAAATAATCGAGTTCTATGTACTTTTGGGCCGTCCTCCGTCAGGGCGGCCTTTTTTCTTGCATGTCCACAAGGCGGCAGAAACTGCAAGTCTTCAAGATAATTAGTTTGCGTCCCGGCAAGGATTCCGGTAAATTACCAGGCTAAAAATAACCCCTTCCATGTAGTTATCAGAACCTTACTCAGCGTTAAAAATCGGTAAACGAATTCTGCAAACTAAACCGCCGTTCTTCCCTCTTTCCAGCACCAAGCTGCCATTGTGATTTTGCACGATTGAGCGGACTATTGATAAGCCGATACCAAGGCCAGAAGCTTTTCCGGACTTAAAAACCGAACCCATGCGTTCAAAATCGGAATCGGAAATGACAGCTCCATTATCTGAGATATCGACAAAGCAATGAGTTTCACTACTCGAAAGCTTTATGAACAGTTTTGGTTCATCGGCTTTCTGAGCCTTTAAAGCTTCTTTGGCGTTTTTAAGAAGATTAAAAACTGCAAGCTCAAACTCTAACGGTGCCAAGCTGCAAATCGGAGAACGAGGATCCTCTTCAAATTCAATTTGAAGAGGATAGTCCTGCAGAGTTGAGGTGAAATCTTTAACTGCTTCAGTCACAACCTCATTGACACTCAGAGGCGATTTTTTTAGTTTTTGCTCTTTGGCATAAGAACGAACAGAGGTCACTATTTCTTCGGCCTTGCGCGTTTGAAAAACGATCTTTATAAGCATCTCTGTAAGAAGCTCATCATCAACAGGGCCCGTTTTCTGAAGACGAAGCAGCCCTTCGGAATACGCCAAAATTGCTCCCAGCGGCTGCGGCAATTCATGGGCTATCATCGAACTCATATGATCGATCGTTGTAATTTTTTGAAGAGAGAGAAGCCGCGCCTCAGTTTCTCTCATCGCTCGGTCGGCATGAAATTTTTCTTTTAGGGTCTTGATGAGCTGTGCCGACCGTATTCTCAACTGAAAGTATAAAAAACCTGTGAATGTAAGCAGTCCTAACAAAAAGATAGTAAATACGAATACGGAAAAAGAATATTTCTGAAGAAAATCTCGGATAGTCCAGGGCTTGGCGCCTGAGAACTGAGCGATATTAAGCTGCTTAAAAACAGCATCCACCCTTGAAAGATCAGTTTGAACCGACCACGAGGCGCCGTCGGGAAGATGCGGCATAGCTAAGAGCGCGGCTACAAGGCGCTTAGTGAATGCAGGATCTGCCCCTCTTGTAGAGGAAAGCACCCAGTTGGGATAGGTACGAGTTGAACGATAACAAGGCTGTTCACTTACGATCGCTGCCGGTTTAACAGCGTTTGCGAGCTCAGGGTTGTCCATTAGCCGACTCTCCCAAAAGCAGCTAGGCAATGCCGCAACATCGGCACTTCCGTCCTTCAACGCCTTAAACAAATCGAGCGGCCGTTTGTATTGAAAATGAATGGAACTAAAAAATGCTGAGGGATCATAACCTGCGTAAGAAATTTCTCCGAGGGGAGCTACGTAACTATAAAAAGCATTCGGATCATTTGCGATAAACCTTTTGCCTTTCATCCCTGCGAGGGTATTGATTTTTGAGTCTTTAGCGACAAAAAATGTCGATCCGAGTTCATTACGATCCTGCTCGTTTGGTCCCGGTCGATAGATGACCAATTCTCTCACGCCTTCTTCGCCTAATAATCTGGCAAATCCGGCAGAAGAAATAAAGTAATCAATCTGTTTGGTACGGATTAATTCCTTTAATTCTCCCAAAGCAATGGGACCTTTGAGTTCTATCGTCCTTGCGCCAAACTCTTTTTCCAAGTATTTAGCGGTCTCCTCAAAAAACAACTTCTGACTTGCCGCCATAGCTCCTGTTCCTATCCCGATAACGTATTCAGCAGAGGCCGTACACCCCGAGAGATAAAGCAACAGGAACATCGAAATAATCAATCGTTTCATAAACAGCCGTCCATGTTTTTTCGTGCTCATCATCTCACGGACAAACCGTTTTAGTCCTCAGGATTTTCACGGTTTTCACTACTTAAGTACCGGGCACTTAAGTGAGCTGTTCATTAATCTTTTCTGCAGATGGTTTTTTGCATTTTCTCACCTAGTTGATTTTCAAGGAGAAATTCAGCATGAGTATCAAAATAATCAAAAGTGCCGCTGCAATCACTTGTTTAACGGCAATGTCGGCAGCCGCAGCCAGTTCAGTTTCCGTTTATGGCGTCATTGATACCGGATTCGGCGTCTCCAAAGGCAAAGGACAAGCCGCCAAAGTGCAGGCTATTTCCGGGGGCAACGCTGCCAGCCGGTGGGGTTTAAAAGGACAAGAGGACCTCGGGGGAGGCAGCTACGTTAAATTCGTCCTGGAACAAGGCCTCAAGATTAACAACGGCGAGGGACAAACTTCCGGAGTTCTTTTCGACAGAGACTCCCTTCTCATTATCGGAGGGCGTTGGGGTGAACTTGGATTCGGGCGATCCGGATCACTAATGGGAACGACCGGTTATTTTGGACAATTCCCGAAGATGAGTGCGAACCCGATGGCCTGCAACTATCTTGACGCAGCGTTAATCGGTTCGTTAGTTAACTCGGGAATGCTCAACAATTCAGTCACATACCAAGTTAAGCCGACAAATACCCTTACGCTCACGGCGCAGTATTCAAACGGCATTTCAACGGACGAAGCCAAGTGGGCCAAAAACAACCATTACTATGGTCTATCCGCTCAATATAAAAATCAGGGATTTAATTTAGGGACCATTTTTACGGTCATTGATTATCGCCAAAGCGGAGCCAATAACGGAGCTGACTCTGATCCGACCTACAACCTCTTCTTCGCCGTAAATCAAACCTTTGATCAAACCCGTGTCCATTTTGATTATCAGCACGTTTGGAATTCCAGAAGTCTCGGAGGAGGCCCAAATGCGTTCTATGCAAAAGATTTAGGTTTCGGTTCGACCGCAGCGGTCAAAGGTAGCAAAAAAGGCTTCCGCTCAGACACATTTGTCATCGGTGCGAGCACACCTCTGGCCGGCGGCAGAATTTTTGGTGCCTTCAAATGGAATGTGGGAAAATGGCAGGGAACCAGTGCGAAGAAAGATGCTGACCGTGACGGCAACCGCTGGGTTGCTTCTCTGAAGTATCAATATCCGCTTTCAAAGCGAACATTGGTTTATGCATTAGGCACTTATGCTCGGGGAGCGGGAATGTTCAACAAAGCACAAGCCAAAGCAACTCGTCTTCTGACGGCTTTTGGAGTCCAGCATAATTTCTGACACTGCAGGAACGTGAGACCGGGGAAATGAAATGAACAGCCAGTACAAGGAAAAAGCAGTGATTCGAATCGTAGACGATGACGAGGGCTTCGGCGATGCGATTCGATTTATGCTCAAAACCGACGGATGGCTGGTTTCTTATTACTCCGAAACCGGGACTTTCCTTAAAAAGGATGATCCCGACGTTCCCGGGTGCATTATCCTGGATTATCAGATGCCGCTCGTCAATGGCTTGGAATTTCAAGACATTCTGGCCCATAAAGGTTACAGACAGCCAATCATTTTTTTAACAGCTCATGCTGACGTAGATATGGCTATCTCGGCTTTCCGCAGCGGAGCCGCAGATATCTTGAAAAAGCCTGTTTCATCAGAAATTTTATTAGAAGCCGTTGAGCGAGCAGTCGAAAGCGATTTTGCATTCCGTCAGAAAGATTTCCGCATTGTGCGTTATCAGGAGTTTTACGATGCTCTCACACAGAGAGAAAAGCAAATCCTCAACAGCGTCAATGCCGGGTTGATGAACTACCAAATTGCACAGAGGCTTGGTTTAAGCGAACGAACGGTAGAGACTCATCGGGCCAACGCCTATAAAAAAGTAGGTGTCAAGGACCTTCAGCAACTCAAAGAGTTTCTGTCACACGTCGATATTTAACCGGAGCGGTTGGCCGAATCGGCTGACCCACCTCCTCATTCCTTGATTTAACCGCCCGTGACCTTGTCACTGGTTAGGAGAGATTTTGCCCTTTACAACGCTACCTCCCATTTTTTCAAAGCAATAGTTTTCGAATTCAGTCTTTCAATTATCAAATTTCACTTAAAAGAGGCAACACTATGACACTTAGCAGAAGAAGTCTTTTTAAATATGTCGGCGCCGGTACAGCTGCCCTCACCTCTGTTCCTGTTCTTGCTCAGGAAAAGTCTCCGAAGAATCCATACCTTCCCGAAGTTTGGGATGAAAATTATGACGTCGTTGTCGTAGGCGGAGGCGGAGCCGGGATGGCTGCAGCTCTTCTCGCCTCCCAAAACGGAGCCAAGCCCGTCATTATCGAAAGATTGCCTTTTGCCGGCGGTAATACCATGGCCGCTCAAGGTCAGATTAATGCTGCGGACCCGGTTCGCCAACCGAAACAAAATATTGAAGATTCTCCGGCTAAGCACGCCGCCCAAACATTGGCCGCCGGAGATTTCAGAGGTGATCCCGCACGCGTTAAGGTGCTCTGTGACAACGCCTATAGCGTAATCACTTGGCTGGAGGGCCTCGGAATGGAGTTTAAGCCGACTGTCCACCAAATGTTCGGAGGACTTTATCCTCGCGCTCACTCTCCCGCTGTACCGAAAGGTATCGGCTATACAGGCGTATTAAGCAAAGCTCTCAAGGAAAGAAACGTTCCGTTTAAATTGGGATACTCCGTCGTTGAGATCTACCGTGAACAGCCTTGGTCCGGCGATGTGATCGGGGTCAAACTGCAAAACAGCAAGGGCCACACCCTTAACATCAAAGCGAATAAAGCTGTGGTCTTAGCTGCCGGCGGTTTCTCGGGCAATCAATACCTCAGAGAGCTGCATGATCCGAGAACCGCGGGGCTCGGTACGGATAACCTTCCCGGCCACACCGGGGACGTAATGCTGGCTGCCAACCGCATTGGGGGCTACTTGGTCGGGATGGATTTCATCCAATCTACTCCGGGCGCCCCTGCAGGCAAGAAACTAAAAATCATTTTGAACACCAACGTTGACGGTTCCATCTACGTGGACAAGCGAGGAAATCGTATTGTCGATGAAGGCGCACGCCGTGACGTGATTCGAGATGCAGTCCTCGGTACTCCTGAACGATATGCTTATACAGTCGTAGACAACAACCAGTACAACTCTTATAACAGCGCAGTTCACGATGCAGTGGAACGCGGAATTGCGATTGACGAAGCTTGGACCGCACCGACAATTAAAGAACTTGCCAAGAAAATGGGAGTTGACCCGGAAGGCCTTCAGAAGACTATCGATCGCTATAACAATGTCCTTATTAAGAATAAAGAAGACCCGGACTTCCATAAGGCTCCTCGGAATCTGACCAGAAAAATTGCTCAGGGCCCCTTCTGGGCTTGTTATACCGGAATGACGGTCCACCACACGATGGGCGGCCTCAATACCAACACCAAAGCGCAGGTTCTGGATGCAACAGGAACTCCGATTCCGCGTCTGTATGCTGCCGGTGAAATCACAGGAGGTATTCACGGTACCAACCGCGTGGGCGGTAATGCGCTTCTGGACGTATTCGTTTTCGGAAGAATTGCCGGAGAGAACGCAGCCAAAGAAAGCTCGCGCTAGCCGATCGGTTATATCCGATAACAACGAAATAACTTGAACTTTAATTAGGATCCGGCCTCTTTTTCCAGAGGCCGGCCTCCGGAAGATTCTTGAGAATTTAAGAAAGAGTTGTTTTGTTGAAAACCACTGCCCCAAATAACCGCTCGAAGGCAAAGCCATCATGACCCCTCAAACCATTAAGAGAAGATCAGTCTTAAAAGGAATCCTAGGTACCCTCTCCCTTCCTTCAACAGCCTTTGTTAAGTCAGCTGCAGCCGAGGAAACTTCATTAGACGAGTGGACCGGTTATTCAATATGCGATAACTGTAATCAGGTTCCGTCCTGTGGAATAAAATTTAAAGCTTGCGGAAACATCATTCAGTCCATCGGCAATTGGAGTGAAAATCCTCGGCATGTTCTCTGCTCCAAAGGCCTTTCCACACTACAGAGGCTCTACAACCCGAACCGTCTGCTCTACCCGATGAAACGGACCAATCCTAAAGGCAGCGATGATCCGGGATTTGTGCGCTGCAGCTGGGATGAAGCTTATCGTATGATTGCCGAAAATCTCACCAGAATTAAAGCTAAAGACGGTGCTGATTCTGTGATGTTTTATATCGGCGATCCTAAGGAGCCGCGTCCGCCGATTATGCGTCTTGCTCGCTACTTTGGCTCAGTCCACCTCGGTACTGAGTCCTCGGTCGCTTGTCGGGCGGCTTGTATGCAGGCTGAAATCCTCACGTGGGGACGTCCGTCTCAGGGATCGATGCCGAATGCAAAAACTAAATCTTTTATGGTCCTTGCCTCCAACGTCTGGTCGCGCCCGCTTGGATGGTGGCAATCTCTGACCGCAGCCAAAAAACGCGGCTGCAAGATTATCGTGATTGATACCCGAAACACGAAAACCGCGCAGTTTGCCGATATCCATCTAGCACCAAAAGTGGGAACAGATGCTGCACTCGCTATGGGCATCATCCGTGTTCTTGTCAAAGAAAATCTTTATGACAAAGCCTTTGTTGATAAATGGTGCCACGGCTTTGAAGAACTTAAAAACTATTGTGAGTCTTTTACCCCAGAGCGTACGGAGGAAATTACCGGAGTACCGGCTCAAAAGATCATTGATGCAGCCCGCATGTACGCCGACGGTCCCGGCTCATTTTCTCTGACATCTCAAAGCCTGACCCATAACACCAACGGCGTCAACAATGCTCGAGCCTTACTTCTCATTCCGTGTATTCTCGGTTATATCGATGTTCCCGGCGGTGTTAGTTTTCCGCTTTCACCGAAAGGGCTTCAGGCCTGCGGGATGGGGCTGCAGCCTAAATTCTATGAAGCCAAGTGGTGGAACGCCAAAGCTCAGAAGGATAGACGTCTTGACAAAGACTTTGTTCCGCTTTGGCATGACATGATGATCATGTACAACCCGAATCATCTTCCGGAATATATTGATGCAGGCAAAATCAAAGCCTTCTGCGGCTGGGGTTTCAATTCATTCATTTGGCCGCAGCCTCAGCAGTACCAAGAAGCTTTAAAGAAACTCGATTTCGCTTTCTGCGCCGACTACTTCTATCGAAAAGAAAGCCACAGAGACATGGATCTCATCCTTCCGGCGGCTATGAATTTTGAACGCTATGCTCCCTTCGGAGTCTACGGATCAAAATTTGCTCCGCGAACTCCGGTTAAGCCGCTGGGTGAGGCCAAAGAAGACTGGAGAATTGCACTGGAACTCGGATGTATCCTGGACGATCCCAAGCACTTTTTCAACGGAGACCCGGTTAAAGCGTGCAACGCCATTCTCAAAGAGTGGGGTGCAGAGTACGAAGCCGCAGTGGCTGCTTTGCCTCAGGTTTCCTCGCTGGAATGCAGAAAGAACGAACCAAAAAAATATGAAAAAGGGCTGCTTAGACCGGATGGACAAGCCGGCTTTAATACGCCTACGGGCAAGATCGAGCTCTTCTCAACACGATGTGCAAAATTTGGTTTCGACGGTCTGCCTGTCTATAAACCCATGATGGAGCCCGACGGCCGTTTCAATCTAAGAATGATCAACGGAGCACGCAAGCCATACATCACACACTCTAAAACCCGTTCGGATGCTCCTTATTTATTAGAACTCGAACCGTGCAGCACGATTACTATGCATCCGAATGATGCTTCTGCGAGGGGTTTGGCAGACGGAGATCGTGTCGAAATTTTCAGTCCCTTCGGAGGGCCGGTGAAGGCAAATTTAGAAGTATCCATTTTGGTTCCCCCCGGAACAATAGACGCTCAGTACGGTTGGAAAGGTGAAGAAGACACGCAAAGACTCGTTCCGAGACAATGGGATCCCCTCTCCGGATATGCGCCGTATTTTGAAGTCAATGTAGAAGTTAGAAAAGTCGGGAGCCAAAAATGAGTCGAATGGGAATTATTGTCAATGTCGATGAATGCATCGGCTGCCACGCCTGTTTCATTGCCTGTAAGCAGGAGAACCAAGTCTCCCCGAATATTCAATGGAATCGGATCCGTAAGGTTGAAAATAGAGAAAAAAACATCATTAATTATTTTCGTGCCTCGTGCCAGCACTGCGAGGATCCGGCCTGTCTAAAAGTTTGTCCGATGAAGGCGGTTTACAAAGGACCTCACGGAGAGATTCTGATTGATCAGGATAAATGCATTGCCTGCAAGGCATGCTTAGCCGCTTGCCCCTATGGAATGCCGATGTTCAATGATCAGAAACTGACAAGTTATTTCGGTGAAAAACAGCCTTTATTCTCACCGTCTAATCCTCCGACCAAAAACGCCCAACCTGGAAAAGCAGAACACTGTACGCTATGTTCTCATCGTCTGGCTAAAGGCAAAGAACCGGCTTGTGTGGAAATCTGTCCGGCAAAAGCGCTGACTTTAGTCGATTTTGACGCGCCTACTGAAAAACAGAAGGCGCTGCTGGCTAAAGCAGTTTCATTAAAGGCCGGAGTAAACACTAAGCCTAAAGTTCGCTACATCTGCAGCAATATGGATTTCAGAGAAGTTGCCCTGAAGTAGCTTTCAAAAACTGGGAAATTATTGAGGCTTTAATTTGGGCTGCTGCAAAACCGGGGGCCAGGCTTTGCAGCAGCCCATTATTTACTCGTCAGGATATACCTGCTCGTCGTAGTTAACACGATTCGATCCGAATACAACCTTCACCGCATCTCTAAGATTATCCACTCCGATAATTTCAACGCCGGGAATATCTGCCGCTTTGTTCTTAAGCGGAACAATGATTCTTGTGAAGCCAAGTTTGGAAGCTTCTTTGATACGTTCCTGTCCTCTGGAGACCGGCCTAATCTCACCGCCCAAGCCCACTTCTCCGAAAATCGCCGTCTTACTGCTCACCGCCTGATTCGTCATAGAAGAAACAATTGCGATAAGCACAGCTAAGTCGCTGGCCGTTTCACTGATTTTGATACCGCCGACTGCGTTTAGAAAAACATCCTGATCATAAGTGGAAAGCGTCACATGGCGATGCAAAATTGCAAGAAGCATCGTGAGACGCTGGGCATCGGTACCAACGGTCAGGCGTTTGGGATTGGGGAGCATGGATTTGTCCACCAAAGCTTGAATCTCGATAAGGATCGGGCGCGTACCCTCTAAATTAATAAAGGTCACGCTTCCCGCCACTCCTTCTCTTCTTTCTGCCAGAAAAAGAGCCGAAGGATTTCTGACGCCGCGCAACCCCTTGTCTGTCATCCCGAAAACACCGATTTCGTTGACGGAACCGAAACGATTTTTACACGCCCGAAGAATACGGTAATTCGACTCCGGATCCCCTTCAAAATAAAGAACAGTGTCAACCATGTGTTCCAAGACGCGAGGGCCGGCCATCGCCCCCTCTTTTGTGACGTGTCCGACAAAGATAATGCCGATACCCTTTCGTTTTGCAATTCTCGTCAAGCGTGCTGCACATTCTTTAACCTGAGAAACAGAGCCCGGCGCCGCACTTAAATCTTCGGAGAAAAGCGTTTGGATGGAGTCAATCACAACCCACTGCGGGCTCGTTTCTTCAATAATTGCTTCAATTTTTTCAAGCTGAATTTCACTGATAAATTTCAAGCCTTTGGTGTTTACGCCGAGACGCTGAGCGCGAAGAGCGACCTGTGTAGGACTTTCTTCACCGCTTGCATAAAGACAAACCTGGCCTAGAGCCACCATTTTGCACATCGCTTGGAGAAGAAGCGTGGATTTGCCGATACCCGGATCGCCCCGCCGATAAGCACGACAGACCCCGGAACAAAACCTCCGCCGAGGGCGCGTTCGAGTTCGCTGAATCCGATTAAGATTCGAGGACTTTCTTTGGCTTCGATTTCAGAAAGATCAAGAATGTCACTGGTCCCTGCTAGGGCTGCTCTGCCTCTTCCTGTGGTGGCAGATGCTGCTTGTTCTGCTCGAGCATAACGATTAGACGATTCCGCTTCGATGCGAAATTCTTTCATCGTATTGTAGGCCTTACAGGACGGACACTGGCCGAACCATTTCGGAGCATCGTATCCGCACTCGGAACACACCCATGCAGTTTTCGTCTTGGATTTGCTTGCCATATCTTTTCTCGAACAATTCAGGTCTATTCTAAAGACTCTAATCTAACCAACTGTGCGACGGTTTACGGCGCAACTTCAATTCTTGTCGATGAAATAATCGCTTGATCAAAAATACATCGTGAAAAAATGATCCTTTCAGCCACCTCTAGATTCGGACCAGATATGTCATTCGTTAAAAATAAGGTTCGGAGTAAAATTCAGGTTCAAGATATTTCGAGTAAGCAATAAATGGCAAACCCCTCTATCTCTTTTACCGACAGGTACAGTTCGACGCTCCAGCCGCTGCTCCTGTTGGCTACAGACTACTTGGCTATTATTATCGCCGAGTGGTGTGCCGTCGGAGGCAGGGACATTGTTTTAGATTTACTCGGAAGAAAGAACGATTGGTTTGAGCTGAACAATTTTTATTTTTACTTGTTTGTACCCCTCATCTTCATGGTTTTCCTCCATTGGGGCAGAACCTATATTCGTTTGCTTTCTATCGGGGAGATGATTCGGAGAACCTTCTACTCCGTAATCTATTCCATTGTCGTCTCTATTGTCGTTTTATTTATCGCCGGGAAAGCTCCTGTCGTTTCGCGCCTTTTTATTGCATTCTTAGGCTGTTTTGTTTTCGTTTTTGTTTGCAGCTCTCGCCTTCTTGTTCGTTACCTCTGTAACCGTGCCAATATCCTTTTAGAACCGACCATCATCATCGGATCTGACGACACAGCAAAACGCGTCTTGAACTATTCCGCGACAAACTCCTTTTTTGGAATCAAAGTCGTGGGAATTATCGATGACAAAACTTCTGGTACGGCCCTCGAAGGGAAATACCCCCGGCTCGGCTCTACGGACAAGGCTGCAAGAATTATTCTTCGGACAGGAGTACAAAACATCCTGATCCTGGCCCCAAGAATGGACAAACGGCGGCTTTACACGCTTATTGATGAAATTTTTCCTCTGGTTAAGAATATTTCCTTCGTACCGGAAACGGAGGAGTTGCCTGTATCCAATATGGAAATGCACAGACTGTATTCTGAAAATCTTGTCGTCATTTCCGTTAAAAATAATCTCTCACGGTGGTACAACCAATTCTTTAAGAGAGCATTCGATCTATCGGTCGCAACCGTCGGGACGATTGCGATTTCACCGATTCTTTTAGGGATCGCCATTGCCATCAAAGCCTCAAGTCCGGGACCGGCCTTTTACGCTCATCGGCGTATCGGTAAAGACGGTATTTATTTCAACTGTTATAAATTCCGCTCAATGGTGGTCGACTCCGACAGGCGCTTACAAGAATATTTGCGGGCTAACCCTGAAGCGGCAAAAGAGTGGGAAGAGACTCATAAACTCAAGCATGATCCTAGAGTGACTAAGATCGGAGCATTCCTTCGTAAAACTTCGCTTGATGAATTGCCTCAGCTTTTTAATGTCATTCGCGGTCAAATGAGTCTTGTCGGCCCAAGGCCTATCGTGGATGAGGAAGTCATTAAATATGACGTCTTCTTTTCCGATTACACAATGGTTAGACCCGGGATGACAGGCTTATGGCAGACAAGCGGTCGAAGCGATACTTCTTACTCTCGACGAGTTCGTTTGGATGCTTGGTACGTCAGAAACTGGAACATCTGGCTTGATATCAGTTTACTGGTCAAAACAGTAAGAGTAGTCCTGTCTTCTCGATCCGGCGCTTACTAACTAATTGAACCCTTTTACTCCGCGATAAACAACGATGAAAATTTGGATTACAGGAGCTTCAGGCATGCTTGGCACTGAACTCGCGTCGAAACTGTCTTCTCATGATCTGCTTCTGACCGGCCGAAGTGATCTCGACATCTCTAACGAAAACGCAGTCCTAAATTTTTGCAAACAAAATAAGCCGGATACCATAATAAACAGCGCGGCTTTTACAAGCGTGGATGCCTGCGAAACAGAAAAAGATCTCGCCTGGATGGTCAACGCATGGGGATGTAGAAATTTAGCACTCGCTTGCAGCACGGTCAGATCTCGTTTAATAAGTATCTCGACAGATTATGTTTTTGAAGGTGACTCTTCTCGACCCTATCATGAATTTGACGTCGCAAATGGAGGTAAAACTGTTTACGGACAGACTAAATTTGCCGGAGAACAATTCATTAGGCAGCTTTGCCCTAATCATTTGATCGTCAGAATCGCATGGCTTTACGGCAGCAATGGCAAAAATTTCGTAGATACAATGCTTTCTCTTGCCGAGAAAAATTTAAGCGAGATAAAAGTTGTCAACGATCAAATAGGCAATCCGACAAGCACGTCTGCAGTGACATACCTCATAAAAGACTTATTACGAACTGATTACAAAGGTGTTGTTCACGGTACCTGTGAAGGCTCCGCGACATGGTATGACTTTGCAAAAACCATTTTTGAATTGTCTGGATTACACCAGAAAGTGGTTCCGTGTACATCGAAAGAATTTGTGCGCCCTGCTCCCCGGCCGAGCAATTCTCGGCTGGAGAAAAGGGTCATTCAAATGTTGGGGCTAGCGCCCATGCCTGAATGGAAAGAAGAACTGGCCAAGTACCTCAAAACATCTATTTGAGATATCTGGAATTCTCCTTCAAAACCTCTGGAATGTATGCAGGGATAGTTTTATCCTTTGACGGACGATAAGTTTTGTCCAAAAACTCCAATGCACCTGCGGCGTTGATTAGAACAATCCTATTGGGCTCAACAAAAGCGTCTCTGCTCCATCCTTTGGAGTACACCCAATTCCGGCGCCCCGCTTCCTTCCAGATAGACATTCCGACTGAATAATCTTCCGTGGGGTTTTCACATCCCAGAACCTCAGGCAGCAAGGTCGGTACAAGATCGAGATGTGAAGTCATGTATTCAATGTTGGCAGGTTTCTTACCGGGCCAATGAATCACCAGAGGGACCTTAATTTGAGCATCCGTAAAGTTTCCTCCGTGGCCCCAAAAATTCAGCTTATTGTCATTAAATTCATCACCGTGGTCAGAACTGATAACCACTATCGTTTCATCAAGAAGATGCTTTTCCTCTAAATAATCCAAAACTTTTTGGATGAGGTTGTCGGCGTAACGGACGGAATTTTTGTATCTTGCCAGGTAAGGAGCGGGATCAAAGGAATTATTCAGTTCCATGTGATTAATCGATCCCCAATATGGCTTAAATACCTCGTACTTCGATTCCTTTGGAAAACTATATGCATGCACAGAGTCGAAGAAAATGAAACTAAAGAAGCGGGAGCCGGGTTTGAGAGAAGACTGCCACTTTTCAAAATCTTCTACGGCAAATGCATCGGAATCGACAGCGCCTTTTCCTCTTGGATAGATTGGAAGATTAGAAATCCCTGCAAATATGGACTTATGAAACTCTGGCATATTCAACGGTGCGCCGGCAAAAATCCCTATTTCATAGCCTCTCTTCTGGAGCGCTATTAGCAAAATCCCGGGAGTTCCGCTTGACAGGGAGCCTGTCCAATAATTTCCGGGGAGCCCTGTAAACAATGAAAAAATACCGTGCCTTGTATTATTCCCGTTCGAATAGTGGTTATTAAACCTTGAATTTTTTAAGGCAAATTTCCAGGTATTAGGCATAACTTCTTCTGTCAGCATGTCGTACCGAAGAGTGTCTACAAACAGAAAAAGAATGTTGTAATCTTTTGAGGGCTTACACACCAAAGGATTGAGCGGATAGTTTAATTTTCCGTGTTCGTCTAAAGAGACCTTTCTTGCGTCGATGGCTTTTTTGTCGATTAATCCGAGCTTTTGAAGCTGCGTGTTCATCCTAAGAGGACGAGCGAGCGGAATCTTGTCAAAAACGGAAACAAGTCGAGTGTTGAAATTAGCAAATCCCCAGGAGTAACAGAGGTTGGAACAACAAAAGCCGGCTAAAACTAGAACCAAAGCCGTGAGCGATAGCTTTTTGAAGGTCGCCAACTTGAAAGATATAAAGGTAAATATCCAAGACAGCAATCCTAAACCTAATATCCAAGCTGCTATTTCAAATATCATCGGAAGAGAAAACGAAACGATTCTTCCGCCTCCGAGGAATGTCATTTGAATCATTGCAAAATTCAAATGTGCGCGGTACAAAGGATAAATAAAAGCGTCGGCAGCCAGGTAGATCAGAAATATCCAATCTAGAAAAATCGTAATTCCAAAGAGAAGTTTTTTATTCTTTCTGAGCAAAGGATAAGCAAGGAATATTGAACCTAAAACTAGCGCAATAAGGGTAAATAAACCGAAGGTATAGCTAGAAAAAATAAGGAGTTGGCCTTTGTCCCAACCAGCAAGAACGCCGGCAGAAAAAATGCTGCGAAGGCCCAAGCAAAGCGATCCTAGGCCTAACAAAAGAGCGTTAATAGTAACAAAAGCGAAATTGAACAAATTACTATCCTTCTTCATAAAACATGTTCGGTAAGAATTATCCTTCAGCACTTTACTTTTGAAATGCTGCCTTTGTCCCTATAACTCTTTATAACTAACAAAGCGTACATATTTTATTTCCAAAACCAGTCTTCAGCTGAAAGTAGACCTCAGTGGACCAAACAGGTAACAAACCTGCCCAACGATGATTGATAGACAAACTCTTGAGCCTCAGACTGAACGATAAAGTTTGGTCTCAAGCTCTAATTTAGGTGAAGAAGTCAAATTTGGTCACAGAGCCTGCCCGGAGAAAACTATCAAATAACTAGAACTTGCCTTGTTGAAGAATCTTGCTTAGTACAAGATCGCTTCCTTTATTTGTTAAGTGGTTGTCATCATGGTAATAAATCGAATTTACCCCATCTCCCACAAAACAAATTCCCTGATCGCATATTGCCTTTGACGCATCAACAACCGTGACAGACGAAAAGTTCTTTGCAACTTTTCCAATCATTTCGTTGATTTTGGCATCATTATTTCTTCTCTGATCTTCTTGGAAGGTGCAATTTCCTGCAGTCGTTTGCAATGGGCGACTTTTTATACAGTTCTTCGGATTTAATGGAATCTGGGGAACATCTAATACCACGATTACTTTTTTCTTATGCATGACGAGTTCACTAATGGTTTGGGATAGAAGTTTTCCCAAAGTGATTAGATTACTGTCATTTTTGTAATCTAATAACTGGAAGTCTCCTTTTTTGGAATTAACAAAATAATGCCATCGGGCACTCAACACCACCGTCTTTATATCGGGATCGTTAATTACAGTATCCAAAGCCTTACTCATTAAGGGCTGCTTACTGCTTTTTTCGTGTTTTAACGATATTATTCCCTTCACAGGAGGAGTACCTGGATGGCCTATTAGAAGAAACTGCTTGCCCCAATTTTTCTGTAATCCAAAAGCTAGATGGTGTGCGTGAGAATCTCCAATTAAAGCTAGAGAAGGCTGAGAATTTTCAGGTGTCAAACGACAAGTTTAAGTACCCCACAAACGACAAGAATTCAGACCCAGGGTTAATCGATTTCTCGTTCTTTTCGCGCGTTGGAATTGTCTTCGTAGGGAACCGGAGAAGGCAATTCCAACGCGCGAGGCGCTTTCGGCGTTCGATCCTATGCAATCTTTTGGTGCTTAATGCCTTCTCTTAATCTATAACTGTCCCCCTGTATGACCACCGGCGTGCAATGATGAAGAAGGCGATCAAGGATTGCAGTAGCAG
>ENA-ORSB01000752-ORSB01000752.1-human-gut-metagenome-genome-assembly--contig:-NODE-752-length-34858-cov-8.087061_pt1 | contig 34858 bp, 26 predicted proteins | sample MGYA00242180_ERZ509144 | MGnify/ENA primary metagenome ERZ509144 (study PRJEB26280, sample SAMEA2338661) | human gut metagenome | biome: human gut; feature: human-associated habitat; material: faeces...
ACCATTTCTGATATTTTAGATTTTTCTGTTACTAAATATCCATTAGCTAATTCAGCTGTTATATTCATTTCATCTAAAGTTACTGGTAAAACTCTTCCTACTATATTTAGCACTTCATTGCTTTTTATTATTGAATCCGAAAAATCATTATTAATATTCTTCATTGCACTAAAATATATATCAGAAAATGTTAAATTTTTTAATCTACCCTCTTTAAATTTGTAATTAAACAATTTATCTATTTGTCCTTCTTGATTAGAAAGTGCAATAATACTATCCTTTACATCATCTAAAGGCATTGTTTGCAATTCTTTTCTTGATTCAGTTTGACCCTCTCCATAATCAGAAATTGTAACTATTGCTGTTAAGTTATCTGTATATTTTTTTAGTCCTGCAAGAACAGTATTTAAACCTGTTCCACCACCTATTACAACGATGTTAGGTCCTTGGTGATATACCTTTTTGTTAAATATCAATGATTTTACATTAACATTACTCTTGTCATTCATTCTATCATCTGTTGACTCAATTAATATTTCTAATGTTCTTTTATTAAATCCAACTAGTCCTGATACTACAGCTATTACGCCTATTACAAATGTAACAATTATTTTTGCCAATTCGCCAAATGACATTTCTTTTAGCACTAATATTTCTGCAGTTCCATAACATACTAATGCTATTCCTATCAATATTATAAGCATCCATCTTTTTAATTTACTTTTTGAATCAAACCAAATGTTTTTGTAGGTTACACCCTTTTTTGCCAGAATATTCTTTGCGTCAGAGATAGCCGTTTTGTCACCGTCAAGTGTAAATGAATTGATTCCGACTACTGCTCCGCCTTTTTCTGCAAGCTGTTTATTCAGAGCTTCCAGGTCGGCAAGTTCTTCCACGCAGGGATTGCAGGTGGTAAACCAGAAGTTTACTACGGTAACGGTATTTTTTGCAAAAAGCGTACTGCTCTTAACTTCGTTTCCGTCAAGATCCTTGCCGTCAAATGTCGGGAATTTCTTCAGATCATCCTTTTCGATGGGCTTACCGTTTTCCGCCGGAACGCTCATATCTCCATCAGACGGTTTTTCTCCGCATCCGGGAAATTTTTGTTCCAAAACCGTCAGCTTTCCTTCAATTTCCTTAATCTCTTCGGCGCCTTCATTAAGCAGCTTCAACTCATCTGCACTGAACTGATCCTTGATACCGTCAATCGTTTTCAGAAGAAAATCACCGTAGTTTTTGCCGTCCTCATTCATCGCCATACCCTTATCGGCTGAAATAAATACCTTTTCCCAAAGTTTGCTGTTTTCGGAAAGAATAGCATTTTCCTGTGCCATCAGTTTTTGATGCAGGTCGGCGGCCTCGTCTTTTGTTTTCGGATTCACAGCTGTCAGCATAGCCGTTTCGCTTTTCTTATTTGCAGTAGTATTCGTCGTATTGCCTTTGTTTGTGCCACAGGCGGCAAAGCTTAACAACATCATCAAGGCAGTCAGTAAGGTTAAAATTTTTGTTGTTTTCATGGTGTTTACTCCTTTTCTGTTTCAATTTCTGTTTCAATTTTTTGTTTTGCTGTTTCCGCTTTTTTAGCGGGACAATCATTTTCTTTTCCTTTGCCAAAGCCGTAGCAAAAGCTGACCGCCTCGACAGGACAGGCACGGATACACTTACCGCAGCGTATGCATTCGGTATGGTTGGGAGTTTTGGTTACATCTACATCCATCTTGCATACTTTGGCACACTTTCCGCAGGAAATGCATTTGTGTTTGTCTACTTTCATTCCGAAAAGCGACACCTTGTTAAGCAATGCATAAAATGCACCGAGAGGACACAGCCACTTGCAGAACGGTCTGTAGAAAAGTACACTCAGTACGATTACCGTAATCAATATGCCCAGCTTCCACGAAAAGAGCGTACCCAGTGCGGCGCGGATTCCCGAATCAATGGCGGCAAGAGGGATTGCTCCCTCAAGTACTCCTTGAGGACAAAGATACTTACAGAAAAAAGGATCTCCCATACCCACATCGTTTGTAATGAGCATTGGCAGCAAACCTACAGCAAAAAGCAAAACTGCATATTTTATGTATGTCAGCGGCTTCAGCTTTTTAGTGGAAAGCTTTTTTGTCGGTATCTTATGTAACAGTTCCTGAAGCCATCCGAACGGACACAAAAAACCGCAGATAAAACGCCCGAGCAGAACTCCTATCAATATGAGGAATCCTGTGATATAATATGAAAAACTGAATTTTGACGATCCCACCACAGCCTGAAACGAGCCGATTGGGCATGCACCCGATGCCGCAGGGCAGGAATAGCAATTCAGTCCCGGAACGCAAACAGCCTTTCCTTTGCCTTGATAAATTCTGCCCTTCAATAAATTCGGCAGATGAATATTACTCAGCAAAGTTGCTCCTGCTTGAATAAGCCATCGAAAGCGTGAGAGGAACTGCGATACACCGCCTCTTTTTTTCTTCGGTTCTTTGTTATCCAATTCCCACACACTCCAAACACAGCCGGATTGCCTTGCTTAACACGGTTTCTGCCTCTCCACGCAGAGCTCCGTAACACAGCATCGTAATTCCGCAGATAATCAGTACTATCTGAAATACGGCTTTTTTCTTTCGAGTCAATTCGGTCACTCCTTTCTTTTGTGCTCTCATTGTAGCACAGAGGATGTAAAATCCCTGTTAAGAACGAGAACTTAACAAAAACTTTATGTCTGAGCGATATAATGATATAATTAAATTATCAAAGAAATATTAAAACATAACAAGGAGAGTTTCTATGCGTATTTTAGTAATTGAAGACGAGCGTGCGCTGTGCGAGACAATTGTTCGCAGCCTTAAAAGATTGGCATACAGCGTTGATTTTTGTTATGACGGAAACAAAGCAAATGAGTTGCTCGGAATAGAAAAGTACGATCTTGTTTTACTTGATCTGAATTTACCCGGTGCAGACGGGATGACGGTACTGCGAACTCTGCGACAAACCGACAGAGATACCAGAGTGTTAATTCTTTCGGCACGCTGTGAGGTTGCCGACAAGGTGGAGGGGCTGGATGCCGGAGCAAACGATTATCTGACAAAGCCTTTTCATTTGGAGGAGCTTGAGGCAAGAATACGCAGTCTGACTCGCCGGCGGTTTACACAAAACAATGTTGTTTTGAACTGTGGAAAGGTTGCTTTTGACACCAAAGCCCGTGTTGCCGTTGCTGACGGTCAGGAGCTGTCACTTACCCGAAAAGAAATCGGAATACTTGAATATTTACTTCTTAATCAAGGTCGCCCCGTCAGTCAGGAAGAACTGCTCGACCATGTTTGGGATAACAGTGTTGACAATTTCAGCAATTCAATAAGAGTACATATTTCTGCATTACGAAAGAAACTGCGTGCGGCACTCGGCTATGACCCGATTCGCAATCGCATTGGTGAAGGATATGTTATGGAGGAAGAAAAAGTATGAAAAAGCTATCCTTGCAATGGCGCATAACTCTGATGACTGCACTTCTTATCGGAGCCACCTGCATTTTTATGAATGTTCTTATCGGCTATTCCGGCAGCCATTATATGGATTCCATAGGCTCTTATGTTACAGGTTACGGTGATACGGACAAAGGAGAACCTGACTTTTTCGATCCCGAACACGAAAAGCTTGATCGTGAATTGACTATTGTAATTAACGGAGCACAGGAATCCTTTATCGCTACCAATTGGTATATTACGGCGGCGGCAACATTGTTAGGCGGTGTGCTTGCGTATTTTTTAAGCGGGCATGCACTGAAGCCTCTGCGTACTTTTACCGCTCGGGTTGAGAAGGTTCAACCTAACAATTTGACGGATATGAAGATAACCGAAGAAGTTCCGCCTGAACTGAGACAGTTTGTCAAGTCGTTCAATCGGATGCTTGACCGTCTTGATGAGGGATTTACCGCTCAACGACAGTTCACGGGAAACGCCGCACACGAGTTGCGTACGCCGCTTTCGCTTATGCAGGCACAGCTTGAACTTTTTTCGGCAGAGCATCCCGAGGTATCGCCTGAAACGGCGGAGTTTCTCCGATTGTTGCGTGAGCAGACCGAACGAATGACGCAAATGACAAAAACCCTGTTGGAAATGAGTGAGCTTCGCATGGTATCGTGTGCTGACCGCATAGAGATAGGTCCTATGGTAGAAGAGATTTTCACTGACCTTGCACCCCTTGCAGAGAAGAACAATGTTACACTTGAAAGCACGGGCGACGCTGTTATGACAGGCAGTGACACGCTGATTTACCGTTTGTTATACAATCTGACCGAAAACGCTATACGCTACAACCGTTTTGACGGTACAGTGAATATTACCGTAATGCACAAAGACAATCAGCTTGTTATTACGGTTGCGGATACCGGCTACGGCATCCCCGAACAATACAGAGAAAGTATTTTTCAGCCCTTCTTTCGTGTGGATAAATCCCGAAGCAGAGAATACGGCGGAGTTGGATTGGGACTTTCTTTGGTGTGGGAAATCGTTGCACTGCATAATGGTAAAGTTCGTGTGGAAGAGAGTTCGGAAAAGGGTACTGCTATAGTAGTAAAGTTTCCGACAGATGCGATAAAAATTTAATATTTTGCGATTTTTTCTTAGTTAATTGTTGAAATTGCCGTAGCTCTGTGCTATACTATAATTAATTAATCGATTAGTTATCAAAAGGAAGCGAACTTTATGAGAACAACAGAGGAACAGCACAACGAGCGTAAGAGGGAAATAATGGAAAAATGCTTTGAATGCTATGCTGAAAACGGATTGACCGGTACGGGCATCAAGGCTTTGGCGGCAGCGTGTGGCTGTACAACGGGAAATCTGTATTCCTATTTCAACAGTGTTGATGAACTGATTATTGAATCAACTGCATACTGTATGGAAAAGGTCGAGGATGATTTTATGGAAAAAGCTCCAACCGACCCGAAGGATGTTGTTCGATTTGTGAAAGAGGTTCCGTATTGGACCGCAAAGAAGCACGGCAAAAAGTATCGGCTGATGTATCAGGTCTATACCCATCCGAAATATATTGAGCACGGCAAGAAATTTTTTGAGGGGGTAAATGAGCGCTATACCGAGTATGCAAAGCGGCTTGAGCCGAAAATCGGCATTCCGTACACGGTGATTACACCGCTCATTTTTATATTTGTCCGTGCCTGTGTACACTATGCTATGTTTGAGGATGAATATTATTTAAAAACCCAAATGGAGGTCTTAAAACAGGGTGTTGCCCTGTTTACTGATAAATACCGTTCACAATATTTGAGAGGAGGCAATGATAAATGAAAAAACGAATATACTGTATTACTACCGCACTCTGTCTTGTGCTTTGCATCATACTTTGCATTGCATTTGCTGCCGTATGCAGCAAAGCGGAAAATAGCAAAACCCTGTTGCCGGAGGTGCGAAACAACGGCACAGCAATCCAATGGAGAGATACCGCCGAAGAGGAATGGCACGATCTTGTAGCTCTTAACACGCTCAGAGGTACTGACGGAAAAGACGGTATTGACGGTAAAAACGGCATTGACGGCAAAGACGGCACTGACGGAAAGAACGGTCTTGACGGCAAAGACGGTATTGACGGCAAAGACGGTACTGACGGAAAGAACGGTACTGACGGAAAGAACGGTCTTGACGGTAAAAACGGCACTGACGGCAAAGACGGTCTTGACGGAAAAAACGGCGTTGACGGCAAAGACGGTACTGACGGCAAAAACGGCATTGACGGCAAAAACGGTCTTGACGGCAAAGACGGCATTGACGGCAAAGACGGTACTAACGGAAAAGATGGTGCTGACGGTAAAGACGGTACTGACGGTAAAAACGGTACTGACGGAAAGAACGGTCTTGACGGCAAAGACGGTGTTGACGGAATAAACGGTCTTGACGGAAAAAACGGCACTGACGGTAAAGACGGTCTTGACGGCAAAAACATAGAGGTACAAAGAACAACAGAATATATACAGTGGCGCTATGAGGGAGAAGACTGGCAAAACCTTGTTGCCATTTCCGATATAAAGGGACCCACAGGGCAGAACGGTAAAGACGGAGCAAACGGAAAAACACCGGAGTTCCGTGTAAATGAAAACAATCTTCAATGGCGTTATGTCAGTGAAGAAATATGGTTAAATCTTTACGATCTTTCAAATTTGAAAGGTCTTGACGGCAAAGACGGAATCGACGGAAAGAACGGTGTCGATGGTATTGACGGCAAAAACGGTGATACGCCGTTCATCGGTGAAAACGGCAACTGGTGGCTCGGAGTGACCGACATTGGCGTAAAAGCCGCAGGCGTTGACGGTGAAAAAGGCGACAAGGGAGATAAAGGAGATGCCGGAGAGAACGGTAAGGACGGAGCAAACGGAAAAACACCTGAGTTCCGTGTAAATGAAAATAACCTACAGTGGCGTTATGTCGGCGATGAAACATGGCTTAACCTTTACGATCTTTCAATTTTGAAAGGTCTTGACGGCGCAGATGGTAAGGACGGTATAAACGGCAAAGACGGTGTTGACGGTAAAGATGGTGTTGACGGCAAAGACGGTGCCGATGGTAAGGACGGAACAAACGGACAAAACGGTTCTGACGGCAAAGACGGCAACACACCGTTCATCGGTGAAAACGGCAACTGGTGGATTGGAACGACCGATACGGGAGTGAAAGCCACAGGAGTTGACGGTGAAAAAGGAGACAAAGGAGACACCGGTGAAAAAGGCGAAAAGGGTGACAAAGGAGATAAAGGCGACAAGGGTGATGCAGGTCAGAACGGCAGCTGTTCGGGATATTTTTACGGAGAGGCAAACTCTCCGAGGACAGTACTGAATAACAGTCGTGTCAATATTTCTGTCTACGAAAAAATAAACAAGGGCGGCTTGATTTCATCCTACAGGAATAATATTACCCTCAAAAAAGGACATATTTACAATGTCTGCTTAAGCGGTTCTCTCGAAGTTGGTTCAAACGAATTTAACAACAGCGGCAATTACTCTATTCAGATGACAGACGGTTATGATGACGATCTGTGCAGGGAGCTTACACGAATAAAAAGGGACGGGACAAAAATACCGTATACCAATGATCAACATTCCTTTAATTTCAACAGAATGTATGATGCGTCAAATAAAGACATTACATTGCAGTTGTGGTTTGAAAATTCGGCATACAATACTTATCTCGGTGGCTTCAGAGGTACTATTACAATAACTGCTCTTGATTAAATTCATATAACGGAGGTGGCGAAAAATGAAAAAACGAATACTTAGTATCCTGCTGACTTTATGCATGATGCTTTGCCTTACGCCGATAAGCGTGTTTGCCGAGGAGGTTGGGGCAGAGGGCTCTGCTGCGATACAGCTTGGTGCAGATGCAATAAGTGTGTTAAGTAAAAATGTAAACACAGCGACCGCACCGACTGTGTATTTTGGGCAAAACCATGATAATAATCCCGCTGCATGGCGAGTTATCGGTTATGACGGAAGCGGTGTTGCAAGCTCACACGGGGATATTACCCTGCTTGCGGCAGGCGCTATGGGAGTTATACCATTTGTCGATGCCATATTAAACAACGAATACGCACCGAGTAATTTGAAAGCCACAATAGATGCGCTTGCGGAAAAGCTGACGACAGAAGAAAATGCTGCCGTAAAGAAACGGGCGCTTACAAGCGGAAGTTACGACGGAGAGAATACCGACTGTGTAGCAGGAGGGCAGGTGGATAACGCTGTATTCTGGCCACTTTCCGCAAAAGAGGCTATTGCTGTAAACAACGATCTGCGTGCCTTGGATCCTGCACATCCGAATTGGGTGACAACCGGTTGGTGGCTGCGCTCCCCCGGCTCCGATAAATATCGTCTCGCCGTCGTGCGTAGTGAGGGTTCTGTCCAATACTCTGGGTACTCTGTCCTCATTTTCAATAATTATCGGACTGTTCGTCCCGCTTTTAAATTAAATATGAACTCTGTCCTTTTTGCATCTGCCGCTGTGGGCGGAAAGCCTGCCGGAGGGCTGACCCCGATTCCCAAATACAGCGGAAACGAGTGGAAGCTGACGCTTTTAGATAGTAGACGCAATTTTGCCGTAACGGAAAAAACTGTCAGCGCCGCCCCCGACGATACCGTTACGCTGAATTACAAAGGGGCGACCAGAGGGAAAAATGAATATATCTCTGTCATCCTGGCGGATAACAACGGCGCACAGTATTACGGCAGAGTAGCACAACCTACTGCCAAAAGCGGAACGGTTGAAATCAAAATCCCGTCTGACATTGCACCGGGCGACTATACCATGAAGGTGTTCAGCGAGCAGTATAACGGTGACTGCAAGACCGACCTTGCAAGTGCTTTTGCGGATGTCACGCTGACGGTGGAAAGTCAGCCTGACGAGCAGTTTACCCTCGCCCCCGGCGGCAGATACTATTTTGACCTTTCGGCAATGAATATTTCGGGAACGGTAAACAGCAATCTGCCGGACAGCACCCTGCATTATGTGCCCTTTACCTATGCAGGCACGGTCAACGCTTATAAGCTCACATCGGAAATGGCAACCACCGAGGAGTATGCTCAGAAGAATAAATATCCCCACAGCCTATTCATTGCGGACTATGCCGTAACGCATACGGTAAGCTGGGATGACCTGAATACCGCAGGTCTGATTTTCGGCAAAAATTATGCCAGCGGCGGCGTGGACTATACGCTGCGTGCGCCGTCCGTGGGAAGTGATAACAGAGGCTCGGGTGATTCAGAACGCGGTACGCCCCAAAGCAACGAATGGGACAGGATACTGGACAAGGACAGCGGCTACATCAAAAACTGGAATGGCATATTTTCGTGGGGGCAGGACACAACAAGATACAACTCGTCGCTCCGTGCGGTTCGCGGGTACAGTTCGGCCCGCTTCTGGCTCTACCTCACTGCTACGAACTCCGGCCCGTACGTCGGTTTCCGCCCCGTGCTTGAAATCCTGAACCCTAACACACTGAGCTCTGACGGACTGAAGGTCGTTACCCTTGACCTTGGCGGCGGAACGCTGGGTAATAGCTCCGAGGATATTCAAATCATCGTGAAAAACGGCAGTACATTTACCGCTCCCGCATCCGATGGTCTGACCCGCCCGGACGGAGATACCGATAATTATTTTATGTGGCTTGACGGCAATGGCAATTCCTACGAACCCGGCGGTAGTGTTCCTTCTGATGTGACGGAACTGACGGTGCAGTGGACAGCCCCGACCTACGCCGTAACCTTGAATACGAACGGCGGCACGATCAACAACGGCAATGTCACCGGATACACCTACGGCGTGGGTGCAACACTCCCGGCGGCGGACGATATGACCTATACAGGCCACACGTTCAAGGGCTGGTATGACAACGAAAATCTGACCGGCTCTCCTGTTACGGCAATCGGCGGTGCAGAAACAGGTAATAAAGAGTATTGGGCGAAGTGGGAAATCAATCAATATACCGTCACAGTCAAGCCCGAAAACGGCAAAGCGGATATTATCATAACGCAGGATTACGGCACACCGATTACCGCTCCGACCCTGACAAGAGAGGGTTATACCTTTAAGGGTTGGGATAAGGAAATCCCCGAAACCATGCCTGCGGATAATATAACGGTTAAAGCACAATGGGAAATAAATCAGTACACAATAGCCTTTGATACCAACGGTGGAAGTGAGATTACACCCATTACACAGGATTACGGTACGGAAATTACCGCCCCTGATAATCCGACAAGAAAAGGTTATACCTTTAAGGGATGGGATAAGGAAATCCCCGAAACCATGCCGGCGGAGAATATAACGGTTAAAGCACAATGGGAAATCAATCAGTACACAATAACCTTTGATACCAACGGCGGAAGTGAGATTGCACCCATTACACAGGATTACGGTACGGAAATTACCGCCCCTGACAACCCGACAAGAAAAGGTTATACCTTTAAGGGCTGGGATAAGGAAATCCCCGAAACCATGCCTGCCGAAAACATTACAATAACGGCACGGTGGAAAGATACCGAAAAGCCGACGGGCGAAATTATCATAGGCACAAATAAATGGAATGAATTCTTAAACGAGCTTACCTTTGGCATATTCTTTAAGGATACACAGGAGGTAACTATAAATGCCGTAGATAACAGCGGAGTTGTGTTTGTATCCTATTTGGTAACAGATAAGGAGCTTTCCGAGGCTGAACTGAACTCTCTTGTATTCCGTGCGTATGAAGAACCGTTTAGCATAGACCCCAACGGAGAATATATTGTTTATGTAATGCTTGTTGATGAAAATATTAACATAACATACCTTCGCTCCGACCGATTAACGCTTGATAATATTCAGCCTGTAATCAGCGGTATTGAGAACGGCAAGACCTATTGTGAGGCACAAACCGTTACTGTTGATGAGAAGTATGTTGATACCGTTACCGTAAACGGCACGGCGGTTACGCTTGATGCAGACGGAGGTTTTGTTCTCCCTCCGACAAACGGCGAGCAGAAGATAGTTGTCACCGACAAAGCGGGCAATAATGCAGAGATGACCGTAACAGTCAACAACGGTCATACCTTTGGTGAATGGGTATCTGACAATGACGGTACGCATACCCGAAAATGTACCGTGGACGGATGCGATGCGTTTGAAACCGAAAATTGCTCAGGCGGCAATGCCACCTGTACCGAAAAGGCGGTATGTGATGTCTGCGGTAAAGCCTACGGAGAATTTGACGGAACAAACCACGAGGGCGGTGTACAGGAGTGGACAACAAGAACCGCTTTTAATCACGAACAAAAATGGAACTGCTGTGGTGCTGTGATTGTGGCAAGTGAAGCACATGAGTGGAAAGACGGTGTGTGCCGAGAGTGCGGATATGTATGTCTGCATAATGACGCAGATAAAGACCATATCTGCGATTATTGCAAAAAGACAATCTCTGAGCATGAAGATAAGGATAAAAACCATGTCTGTGATTACTGCGAAAAGACAATCTCTGAACATGTAGATAAGGATAAAAACCATGTCTGTGATTACTGCGAAAAGACAATCTCTGAGCATGTAGATAAGGATAAAAACCATATCTGCGATTACTGCAAAAAGACAATCTCTGCTCATGAAGATGCGACACCCGAAGAAATCAAAAAGCCTGACACTGTAACGGCTAAACCTGATGATTCAAAGTCTCCTCAGACAGGCGGCAACAGAAACCTTGTTTTGTGGATTGCACTGCTGATTATCAGCGGCGGCGTTATGAAAGGAGTAACGGCATTCGGTAAGAGTAAAAAACATTCTGCCAAGATTAAAGATAAGTAATATTTTACGCTCTGTCATGGAAATATAGTGAATACGGCACAGTAGGTATAGAAACCGCTGTGCCGTATTTCTTTCAGAATGCCTGCTTTTGAAAAGCAGGCACTTTCTCGGTCATCATACGATAAGCAAAGACAAAGAATAAATGCAAAATCCGGAATTTAATGCCAATACTTCCGAAAATCGGCAGACAAGTTTGTCAATAAATTCGTATAGTTGCATTTGTTTTTATTTATGATACAATTAAAAGCAACAAACTTAACAGATTCTTATACAGATAAAATTGCGGTAAAATTCGGAAAATATGCCGATAGCCTTGTACGGAAAAGTAAAATTGTTTCAAATTGCTATTGCACTTTTGTGATTTTTTCTTATATCTCTTTTATAATAAATCAAAATGTGATACAATATGACTGATAATCTGAAAACGGAGTTGATTAAATGAATTTCATCAACAGAAATGAAATTGCAAACGGTGTTTACTTTACAAACATTAAGGACAGCCGTTTTAAAACTATGAAAATCAGCGTGAATATTGTTGTTCCGCTTTCTGTCGAAACAGCGTCGGAGAATGCGCTTGTGGGCGGATTGCTTGTTCGTTCATGCAAAAAATATCCCGATTTTACTGTTCTCAGCAAAAAACTCAGCTCACTTTACGGTGCAGACCTCACTTCTTCGCTTTCAAAACACGGTGAAAGCCAGGTAATTAAAATTTCCGTATCAGGTCTTGATGACAGATATTCTCTTGATGATGTCAGCATTGCCAAAGAACTTTCGGAGCTTTTGTGCAGCGTAATTTTTGAGCCTAATGTCAAGAACAACGCTTTTATTGAAAGTGAACTTGAACAGGAACGCAGACAACTTCTTGATGTGATTGATTCGGAATTCAACGAAAAGCAAATCTATGCAATGGGACAACTTATAAAGCATATGTGCAAGGATGAGGTTTTCGGAATCAAGCGTTACGGCACAGCCGAAAAAATCAAGGCCGCAACTGCCGAATCACTCTGCAAGGCATGGCAGAATCTTCTCAAAACCGCAAAATTTGAGATTCTCTATATAGGCGACAGCCCTGCCGATAAGGCGAAGGAGGTTTTTGCGAAAGCCTTTGCAAATATCGAAAGAAATGTTGTGACTTCATCTACTGATGTTGTTAAGAATGTTTCAAAAGAAAAACATATTACAGAGGAAATGGAGCTTTCACAGTCAAAACTTGTCATGGGATTCAGAACACAGATTTCCGCAGGTGATGAAGAGGCGGTTGCCGAAAGACTTATGTGTGCTGTTCTCGGCGGTACTGCAAGCTCAAAACTCTTTAACAATGTTCGTGAAAAGCAGAGCCTTTGCTATTACTGCTCGTCCTCCTATGATTCAATCAAGGGCATAATGTATATCAACAGCGGTGTTGAGGGCGAAAATCTTGAAAAAGCCGAAAAAGCTATTCTCAAAGAAATTGAGGATATGAAGAACGGCGAAATTACAGATTTTGAAATTGATGCAACAAAGCTTGCTGTTGTTAATTCATTCAAGTCAAGCAGCGACAGCGTAAGCGGTATTGAAAACTGGTACACAGGAAGAATCTTTAACGGCGACCTTGAAACTGTTGAAGAAGTTTCCGCTGAGGTTAATGCCGTTACAAAAGAGCAGATTGTAAATGCCGCAAACAAGCTCTTGCTCGATACGGTTTATGTTCTCAAAAATAAGTAAGGGAGGCGGACAGAATGAATATTACAGAAATTAAATCGGAAATTGCAGGCGACAGCTATTATAAAGTTGAACATCCATCGGGACTTACAATTTTTGTTTATCCAAAAGAGGGTTACACTTCTTCATATGCAATTTTCGGCACACGCTACGGCAGTATCAACACAAAGTTTTCCGTTAACGGCGGCGATATAATTACAGTTCCCGACGGTATCGCCCATTACCTTGAACACAAGCTTTTTGAAAGTGAAGAGGGCGATGCGTTTGTAAGATACGCAAAAACAGGTGCAAATGCAAACGCATATACAAGCTTTGAAAAAACCTGCTATCTTTTCTCATGTACGGACAAGTTTGACGAAAGTCTTGAAATTCTTCTTGATTTTGTTCAGGATCCCTACTTTACGGCTCAGACAGTTGCAAAGGAACAGGGCATTATCGGTCAGGAAATCAAAATGTACGATGACTCTCCCGATTGGCGAGTAATGTTCAATATGCTTGAGGGTATGTACCACAATCACCCTGTAAAAATTGATATTGCAGGTACGGTTGAAACAATTGCGAAAATTACAGCCGAAAAGCTTTATGAAGTTTACAATGTGTTCTACAACCTCAATAATATGATTCTCTGCGTTGCGGGTAATGTAACGGTTGACGGTGTGCTTAAAGTTGCCGACAAAATGCTCAAGCCTTGTGAGAAAAAGGAAATCAAAAACTATTTTGAAACAGAGCCTTATGAAATCAAAGAACCTTATGTTGAGCAGACTTTCCCTGTTTCAATGCCTTTGTTCAATCTCGGCTTCAAAGAGAAAGCAGACAAGCCTCTTAACGAAAAGCAGCTTGCATGCACAGATATTCTTCTTTCGGCACTTGCATCAAACACGAGCATGCTCTACAGAAATCTTATGGATTCAAACCTCATCAATTCAAGCTTTTCTTATGAACTCTTTGAAGGTCCGGGTTATTGCTCGGTAATCTTCGGTGGTGAATCAAGAGCGCCGAAACAGGCTGCTGAGATGATAAAACAGTATATCTCAGATATTAAGAAAAACGGTATTGATAAAGAGGACTTTGAAATTGCAAGAAAGTCTGTTTATGGTGATTCGGTTTCATCGCTCAACTCAGTGAGCGCAATTTCAAATTCAATCATCGACTATGCAATGCAGGGTAACGAAATTTTTGCCTACATTGATGCGGTTGCAAATGCAAAGCTTGAGGATATCAACGCAAGGCTTGCCGAGATGCTCGATGTCGATAACTGTACTTTGTCTGTTGTAAAACAGCCTGAAGAGGTGTAATTATGCCGTATCATGTGCAGTTTCCCGGATTTGGCTGGGAATTTGATATTAACCCGATTGCATTTTCAATCGGTGATTACAAGGTCTATTGGTACGGAATAATCATCGCCTGCGGACTTTTGCTTGCCGTACTTTATGCGTGGAAAAGTGCTCCCCGTTACAAGGTTGACGGTTCAAAGCTTGTCAACTGTGTTTTTGCAGGAATGATAACGGGAATTATCGGTGCAAGACTGTACTTCTGTTTCTTCAAATGGGATTATTACGGACAGAACCCGATTGAAATTCTCTATATCAACAACGGCGGACTTGCTATTTACGGCGGAATAATCGGTGCGTTGCTCGGCGGTCTGACTGTTGCCAAAATACAGAAAATGGAAATTATGCCTGTTCTTGACATTGCAATGGTCGGTTTCCTTATCGGACAGGGAATAGGCAGATGGGGCAATTTTATGAATCAGGAGGCATACGGCTCTCCTACGGATTTGCCCTGGAGAATGATGAGCGAGGGAACAGACAACATAGGAGTTCACCCGTGTTTCTTCTATGAATCAATGTGGTGTTTGCTCGGATTTGTACTTCTCCATTTCTACGGAAAATATAAGCAGAAATATTCGGGACAGATTTTCTTTATGTACCTTGTGTGGTACGGATTTGAAAGAACAGTTGTTGAAGGACTGAGAACAGACAGCCTTTATCTTCCGTTCCAAGTTTTCGGAGCAGACATAAGGGTGTCACAGGTTCTTTCGACAGTAATTTTTATAACAGGTATTGTATTCTTAATTATAAACAGAAAAAAGGAGGATTCTTTCTATGCAGATTATCGACGGAAAAAAGGTATCGGCACAGGTAAAGGAAGAAGTAAAGAGGCAGACGCTTGAGTTAAAGGAAACTCACAAAATAACCCCCGGTCTTGCGGTAGTAATCGTAGGTGACGATCCGGCATCAAGAGTATATGTAAACAACAAGAAAAAGGCTTGTGAATTTGTAGGCTTTAAGTCTGAGGAGTATGCACTCCCGGCAGAAACAACACAGGAAGAACTTTTAAACCTTGTTGAAACTCTCAACAATAAGAAGGATATCAACGGTATTCTTGTTCAGCTTCCGTTGCCGAAACACCTTGATGACAAGGCTGTTATTGAGGCAATCAGCCCGCTTAAAGATGTTGACGCATTTCATGCCGTAAATGTCGGTAAAATTATGCTCGGCGAGTATGATTTTCTTCCATGCACGCCTGCAGGCGTAATGGAGATGCTTCATTCCTACAACATTGAAGTAAGCGGTAAAAACTGCGTTGTAATCGGCAGAAGTAATATCGTAGGCAAGCCTATGGCAATGCTTTTGCTCCACGAAAACGGCACGGTAACAATCTGTCACAGCAGAACAAAGAATCTTGCTGAAATCTGTTCACAGGCAGATATACTCGTAGCCGCAGTCGGCAGACCGAAGTTTGTTACTGCCGATATGGTAAAAGAGGGTGCGGTTGTGATTGATGTCGGTATGGACAGGGATGAAAACGGCAAGCTCTGCGGTGATGTTGATTTTGAAAATGTCAAGGATAAATGCTCGTTTATCACACCCGTACCGGGCGGTGTAGGTCCTATGACAATTTCAACTCTTATGAAAAATACTCTCAAGGCTTGCAAAATACAGAATAACATTTGATATACTCAAAAAATATCGGGAAAATTGTTGACAGAAAGTTTTCTTTGTGATATAGTATATAAGCCGCATATTGTGGGTTTTAAGTGATTCGTTCCACCTGCACATAGCGAGCCCAATGTAAAGGATGGTACTAAAATGTACGCAGTTATTCAGACAGGCGGCAAGCAGTACAAGGTAACTAACGATGAGGTTATCTTCATCGAGAAGCTTGACGCAGAAGCAAACGACACAGTAACATTTGATGTTGTGGCAGTCGGCACAGACGACGGCATTAAGGTTGGCACACCGCTCGTTGAGGGTGCTAAGGTTACAGGTGAAGTTGTAAAGAACGGTAAAGGCAAAAAAATCAGAGTTTGCACTTACAAGCCTAAGAAGGGCGAAAAGAGAGCAAAAGGTCACAGACAGCCTTACACACAGGTTAAGATTACTTCAATCGAAGCCTAAAAATGACTACGGTAACATTTTTTAAATCAGATGATATAATTTGCGGTTTTGAAATATCGGGGCACTCCGACTTTGCCGAAGAGGGCAGCGATATTGTATGTGCGGCAATCAGTTCTGCCGCATATATGACTGCAAACACAATCACCGAGATTTTGCATATTAATGCACAGGTTACCGAGGATGACGGTCTTATGAAAGTAAGAATGTCACCGAATGACGCTTTAAAGGCTTGTGATATACTCTCAGGCTTAAAGCTTCACTTAACTGCTCTTTCGGAGCAATACAAAAATTTTATTAAAGTTAAATTTTCGGAGGTGTAAGGTAATGCTTAAAATAAACATTCAGTTATTCGCTCATAAAAAAGGTATGGGTTCTACAAAGAACGGCCGTGACAGTGAATCAAAGCGTCTTGGCGTTAAGCGTGCAGACGGTCAGAAGGTTCTCGCAGGCAACATCCTTGTAAAGCAGAGAGGCACACATATTCACCCTGGTGAAAATGTAGGCAAAGGCTCTGACGATACACTGTTCGCAAAGATTGACGGTGTTGTAAGATTTGAGCGTGTCGGCAAAGACAGAAAGCGTGCAAGCGTTTATCCTGTTGAGCAGTAATCTCAAAATTTATGAGGGTGGATTTTATATCCACCCTTATTTTTTACATTTCTGTTTATACTAATAACAAACAGGTCTGAGATTCTTTACATTTGTACTGATAATTAAACAGCAAAACTGTTACGGAGAAAAATATGTTTGTAGATACAGCGAAAATTAAAATAAAAGCAGGAGACGGCGGTGACGGTGCCGTTTCGTTTCACCGTGAAAAATATGTAGCGGCAGGCGGTCCCGACGGCGGTGACGGCGGCAGAGGCGGTAACATTGTTTTTGTTGCCGATTCCAACCTTTCAACACTTGCCGATTTCCGTTATAAAAGAAAATATGCCGCAAAAAAAGGCGAAAACGGCAGAGGCGGCAGATGCCGTGGTAAAAATGCCGAAGACCTTGTTATCCGTGTTCCTGTCGGAACTGTTGTAAAAGAGGAGAACAGCGGAAGAATCCTTGCCGATGTTTCGGGTGATGAACCTTATATCGTTGCAAAAGGCGGTAAAGGCGGTTGGGGCAATCCACATTTTGCAACTCCTGTCCGTCAGGTTCCCCGTTTTGCAAAACCGGGACTTCCGGGTGAAGAGTTTGATGTTGTTCTTGAACTCAAGCTTCTTGCCGATGTAGGTCTTGTAGGTTTCCCGAATGTCGGAAAAAGTACCCTTGTTTCCGTAGTTTCACAGGCAAAGCCTGAGATTGCGAACTACCACTTCACAACAATCACTCCCGTTCTCGGAGTTGTGTCAATGGGCGAGGGTTCATCATTTGTTATGGCTGATATTCCCGGTCTTATCGAGGGTGCATGGCAGGGTACAGGTCTTGGACATCAGTTCCTCCGCCATGTTGAGCGTTGCCGTATGCTCGTTCACATTGTCGATGTTTCGGGCAGTGAGGGCAGAGATCCGAAAGAGGATTTCATAACAATCAACAATGAGCTTGCAAAGTTCAATCCCGAGCTTGCAGAGCGTCCGATGGTTGTTGCAGGCAACAAGTGCGATATGGCAACCGATGAGCAAATTGCAGACTTCAAGAAGTTTGTCGAAGATCAAGGTTATGATTTCTTTCCGATTATGGCGGCAATCCGCTATGATGTTGATCCGCTTCTCAAAAAGATTCAGGAAATGCTTTCAAAACTTCCTCCAATCACTCACTACGAGGCAGAGCCTGCTCCGATTGTGACCGTTGATGATTTTGATGACCATTCTGTTATAATCAAGAATGTGAACGGAATCTATACCGTTGAGGCTGACTGGCTGTTGCAGGTCATGAAGGGTATCAATTTTGACGATTACGAAAGCCTTAACTATTTCCAGAAAGTTCTCATAAACGGCGGTGTAATTGACGCACTCCGGAAAAAAGGCTGTTCGGACGGCGACACGGTTTCAATTTATGAGCTTGAATTTGACTTTATGGATTAATATTGCGTGATACGGAGTTAATATGGAAAATACATCTGTTCATTCATTAGCCGATGAAATTTCTCCGCTTACACTTGCCTTTGTGGGTGACGGCGTCTATGACCTGCTTGTGCGTGAATACCTTGTTCGCAAGGCTAACCGCAGTGTCGGAGAACTCAATAAAATAAAGGTTTCGCTTGTAAACTGCAAAAGTCAGGCTGAATTTGCAAAAATTCTTATGCCGACTCTAACCGAAAAGGAGCTTGCCGTTTATAAGCGAGGCAGAAATGCCGCACCGAAATGTACTCCAAAAAACGGTTCTGTTGCCGATTATCATAGTGCAACGGGACTTGAAGCACTTTTCGGATACTTGCAGATTAATAAAGAATTTGACAGAATAAATCAGCTTTTTGAAATAATTATACATACTCGTTTCGGGGAGTGATTTTATGCAAATGAATTTAAAACCGAATTCCTGTCTTGCAAAGGCAGGAACACTATTTTTTGATTATCTTGTAATTTTCGCCGGAGCAGTTCTTTACGGCATATCGGTAGCAATGTTTACATCACCTAACAATGTTGCCCCGGGCGGACTTACGGGTGTTGCCACAATGCTCAACTATATGTTCTCGTTGCCGATAGGTATTATGATTTTTGTGATGAACATTCCGCTTTTCATCTGGGGATTTATCGAGAACGGAAAGGGCTTTCTTACAAGAACCCTTGTTGCAACGGCACTTGTTTCGGTTATGATTGATGTTCTTACACCGATTTTGCCTGCATATACGGGCGATACAATTCTTGCCGCAGGATTCGGCGGAGTGCTTAACGGTCTCGGACTCGGTCTTATCTTTTACCGAGGCGGTTCAACAGGCGGTACAGACATCATCGCACTGAATCTTCACAAGCATTTTCCGTTCATTTCAACGGGTACGATAATTCTTGTGTCCGATATTCTTGTGCTTTTAATGGTGTTCTTTGTTTATCACAGCATTGAAAATGTACTCTATGCTTTGCTTGTAATTTTTATCAGCATAAAGGTAATTGATGCTGTAAGCTACGGTACTTCAAGAGGTAACGGCAAGCTTATGTTTGTGATTTCAGACAATTATGAAGAAGTAAGTGTCAATATTATGAAAAATCTAAAGAGAGGTGTAACATACCTCAACGGTGAGGGTGCATACAGCGGTAATGATAAGAAAGTTATTATGTGCGCAGTCCGTCCTCAAGAGGTTTACAAAATCACATCGGGAATCAAAAATGTTGATCCCAATGCCTTTATTATCGTAACGACGGCAGGCGCAATAAAGGGCAGAGGTTTTGTAAATATTGACAGCAACTGAAAATTATACAAAAATAACGGTGGCATTTTCGTGTCACCGTTTTCGTTTGCTTTATTTTCTTTTACTTTTGGGAGTTCTTTTAAGTCTGTTGCTGTCCTTGAAAACCCATATTCTCTGCATTTTGTAATTGACCGTCCACAACAAAAGATCGACAATCGCCTTTGTGAGTGTAACGGGAATCGGCAGGAACCAAAGTGCCGATACAATAAGTGAGCTTGCACACATTATGCAGAAAAACAGAATGAAAAATCTGAGAGCCTGTTTTGCTCCGTTATCCGTATTGCCGAAGATGACTTTTCTGTTGATGAGAAAATTAATTCCGCCCGAAACAACTCGTGCCATAAGCGTTGCCAGCATAATGTTAAAGAACATATGTGACGGCAGAATATACGCAAAAATCGTGAATAAAACAAGGTCGATTATCGTACAGCCGATTGATGCCGTCGCAAATCTCAACGGAGTTCTGTAAATAAGGTAGGTGTCCTTAATAAGACGAAAATTGCTGCTGCAGTTTGAGCAATCGGCTATAATGTTCACAAAGTAAAACGGGACTCTCATGTCGGCACATTTTGTGAGAAAATTCATTTCAAAATCAAAACGACTGCCCTTTGTTTTCATCACCGTGTCATACAGAAATGCAGGAATACCTCGCAGTCCTGTTTGAGTGTCCCTGCAGCTTTTGCCCGTAATAACCTTGAAATATGCCGAGGATAGTCTGTTTCCGATTCGTATATTAATCGGCATTTTAGACTTTTTGTAATCTCTTTTGCCAAGAATCAGACTGCCGTTTCTAAGGTCAAGCATACGGCTGATTTTCATAACATCATTTGCAGTATGTTGTCCGTCAGCGTCACAGGTAATGTAGCCCGTGATATTATAAAGGTTATCGTGAGCGTATTTGATGCCTGCTTTAAGGCTTGCACCTTTGCCGTTGTTATTTTTCAGGTGAACAAGATGACAGCCAATACTTGTCAATTCGTTAAAATATTCCGATTCGGGATTAAGACCGTCATTGACAACAACAATATGCTCAGCTCCAAAATTCTGTAATTCATTGCAGAGGTTGATTGTGTTTCTATTTTCACAATAAATAGGAATAATTATCGCGTGACTCATGCAGCTGTTCCTTTCATTTTTATATTTTTAGTATACAACAATTTTTCTTTTGTGACAATATTCAATTTTTTTCTATTGTAAACATCGTAACTATTTTTTGCTCAAAAACATAGTTTGTGTCATTATTGGCGTTTTAATAAAAAAATATGGCAAAAATGCCAAAAACTATTTAAAAATCATATCATTTATGTTATACTGTATCTCAAGTAAGTTAAAAACAGAAAGACGGTGAAATATGTTTAAAAAAATATCAGCAGGAATTCTTTCGGCTCTTATGATTACTGCCGTTGCAGTGTCGGGTACGGGCTGCTCACAAACTCAGCCGGCGTCAATTGACTACAAAACAGCCGACAAGGTGGCTGACGGTGCGATTCTTCAAGCATTTTGTTGGGATTTCAACACAATAAAGGAGTCAATGGGGGATATTGCCGCAGCAGGTTTTTCAGCTGTGCAGACATCTCCGATTAACGAGTGTCTTGAGGGCGAAGATGGCGGTATGGATCTTTACGGCAACGGAAAGTGGTACTATCACTATCAGCCGACTGATTTCAAAATCGGTAATTATCAGCTCGGTACTCGTGATGAATTTAAGGCGATGTGCGATGAGGCCCATAAGTATGGTATAAAGGTTATTGTCGATGTAATTGCAAACCACACTACTCCCGCAACCGATGAGGTAAGCGAAGATCTTATTGAGGCCGGCGGCGGAAGTCTTGAAACCCTTTATCACAAGGAGGGCAGAACACCCCTTAATGATTTCGGTGACAGACTTGCCTGCACCACGCATGAGATGGGAGGACTTCCCGACATCAACACGGAAAGACCTTCGTTTCAAAAGTATTTCTTTAATTACATTAACGATTGTATTGCCTGTGGTGCCGACGGTTTCAGATATGACACGGCAAAGCATATCGGACTTTCCGATGATCCAAAAGAAGATGACGGCTTTAAAAATAACTTCTGGGAAAAAGCAACAAAAGAAGTTGATAACGCAGAAAATCTTTTTATCTACGGCGAAGTGCTTCAGGGCGACAATGACAGGCTTGCCGACTATATAAAGGAAATCGGCAGAACCACATCAAGCACCTACGGCAGTAAAATTCGTTCGGGAATTGCAAGCGGCAATATCGACACGGCAGTTGTGTCTGATTATTGGATTGGCAATGCAGACCCGAATATCGTAACATGGGTTGAATCCCACGATAACTACATCAATGACTGCACATACAACAATATCGACAGCGAACAGGTTGTCCTCGGCTGGGCAATAATCACGGCAAGAAAAGACGGAACACCGCTCTTCTTTGACCGTCCGTATAACAGCTCAATCGACAATTCATGGGGCATGAACCGAATCGGCACACAGGGTGACGATATGTACAAGGATAACCGTGTTTCCGCAGTGAATTTCTTCAGAACAGCAATGAAAGGTGAAGACGAAAATCTCGTTAATCCTAACCTTGACTCAACTGCTCTTATGATTGAAAGAGGTACAAAGGGAGCTGTAATTGTCAATACAAATGATGCTCTCAAGGTTGATTTTGAAACAAATCTTGCTGACGGAACATATGTTGACCGTGTTGACCGCAAAACCGAATATACTGTTAAAAACGGTAAGATTACCTGTGATACGGATATCCCTGAAAATTCAGTTGTAGTTCTTTATAATGAGGGATACACTGAATATGCAAGACCTGCAAGTGTTGGTGTTGACTCAAAAACAGAGTTTACATACAGCGATGATACATACGAGGTAACTCTCACCTGTTCAAACACAGATAATGCCACATATTCCCTTGACGGCGGAAAGGCTGTTTCGTACAAAGACGGTGACAAAGTAACAATCAAGCATGGTGACAGCGATGTTTCAAAGCTTGAGCTTCGTGCGGAAAATGCCGAAGGCGTCAAAACTTACGAAAGACTTGAATTCACTTATATGTAAAAGATGAATTTTATGCTATGCTTGCACCGATGTCTGTAATGTAAAATCACACATCGGTGCAGAAACAAAAAGAAAAAGACGGAACTTACGACTGCATAATCAAAAGAGATTTAAATTCACCGAATATTATTTTCTTTGACGGTGAAGTATCCGACGATTTGCAGTATTTCCCGACAAAAATCATACAGCAGAATAACGGAGGTAACAAAGCATGAGCGAACTTAAAGGCGCAAAAATGGAAGGAAGCAAAGTGCCGGCAGAGGAGATTAAGAATCCAAACCTCGTAGCCGCTATTGAAAAGATGCAGGATGACAACACAACCGAAAACATCAACAAGATGATTGATGAGGTTATGAAGGCGAAATTCATTCTCCCTGCAAAGGTAACACCAAAGACAGAGGCTAAGACAACCAACGGTCAGACTGTTATGCAGCAGTCAACTCAGGTTCAGTTCAGACTTCTTGAAAACGGCAACAAAGAAAAGTTTTTTGGTGTGTTTACGGACACAGACGAACTTTTCAAGTGGAAAGACACTCAAAATGCACAGAAGGTTGTTACAGATTTTGACAGTATTGCCCAGATGGTAATGGATCCTCAGGCTGATGTAAAGGGCTTTGTAATCAATCCTTTCGGAAAGAGCGTAACATTCCCGAAACAGATGGTTCATTCTTTCAAACAGCAGAAGGACTATATGAAACTCAAAAATCAGACAATCGAACCGGGTTCACCAATCAGTCTCGGCGAGCCTAAAGAATACCCGATTGATCTTATGGCTGCTCTTATTAATCATTTCAGCACAGAGCCGACAGTAAATGCCGCATATCTTCGCTTGATTGAGCAGAACGGTCAAAAGAGCTACTTCATCGTGGTTGATTTCTTCGGTGATATGGAAAGCACATTCGATGCAATCAGCAAGGTTGCAAATCCGTTCCTTGACGATGAAATCCAGCTTTCAATGATGCCGTATTCAATGGATTTTGCAAAAAATGCAGTAAAGGGTGTTGAACCTTTCTACAGAAAAGAAAACTGATTATTTAAATATTGTTTTTGCGAAACATTAAATCCGCTGACAGTTTATGTCAGCGGATTTTTTATGGTTAAAATATGTTGCGACATAGTCAAAAATAAGCTTTATTTAATTAAGTCTACAAAACTCTGCACAATAACTTGTACAAAGAAACAAAAATGTGATAATGAATTGAAAAAACAAGTGCAAAATGCTATAATAAAAGCAATCACATTGCCCACAATTATGAAATGGAGGAATCAAAATGAAAAGAACAAGAAAAATCACGAGCATTATTCTTGCCGCACTCATGGTGCTTTCAGCACTTGTCGTGTCGGCAGGTGGTGTTTCGGCAGCAACATCGTCAGGTTCAGAGGCGTACTTTGACAACTCAAAGTACGGATGGAAGGATGTTTATGTTTACGCATACGGCACAAAGGAAAATGCCGAATGGCCGGGAGAGCTTATGACAAAAGAGGACAGCGGTCTTTATAAGGCAAGCTTTGCGTCTTCTTTTAAATCGGAAAAAATTATCTTCAACAACGGTCTTGAAAAAGGCAATGGCAAGGAGCAGTATCCTGAGGCAGCAGGTCTTTCACTCAAAGCCGGCGAATGTAAAATGCTCACAGCCGAAAAGCAGTGGATTGATTACGGCAAGCCTGATGATCACGCTTACGGTTACACACTTACAGCAAACAATACGTCTTTTTCAACAGAATCACTTGATGTAAAGCTTGCGTTAAAGAATGCCGACAAGGGCTATTACTCAGTTGACGGTTCAGCTAAGAAAGAGTTTGCAAACGGTGATTCGGTAAAAGTCGGTGAGGGCAAAATCGGCAATTCAAAAGTTACGCTTACACTTTATGCAACAGGTGCAGACGGGGTTGAAACGGAGCAGACATATACCTTCAAAAAGACTTTTACAGCGTCAAAGACAACTTTCTCCGCTAAATCAGACGGCCACACAACAGAGCCTGAGAGCGGCTATTACGGCACAAACCCTGAAATGCAGCTCGGCAAGCATAAGACAATCTCTGTTGACGGTGATTTAAGCGACTGGGACAGCTCAATGATTATTGCTCAGGGTGTTGCAAACGATGATCCCCGAGTTTATATGCCTTCTTCAATGCATGAACAGCCGTGGGATGCTTATGCTCTCTACAGTGCATGGGACGACGATAATCTTTATTTCCTGCTTGAACTGGCTAACACAACATACATAACTTCTCCCGAGGACAACTTTGCCGCATCAAATGAGGCTCGCCCGTGGAGAAACAGTATTCCTATGTATCTTGCTCTGTCAATTGACCCTGCAAAGCAGGCAACAGGCAAGGCAGTAGGTACAAACAAGGACGGTTCTGTGTATACCAATCCGTTCGTATGGGGTTGCACAAACGGTACTGCAAAAGACGGAGGCACAGGCTTTACAACTCATATAGACACACTTGTTGCCTTTGACTCCAACAACTCAAACGGCGGCGCTTCAATCTTCAAGGCAGATACTCAAGACGCTGACGGAACATATATGTTTAACTATGACACAAGAATTCCAATCGGTGTAACAAGCTTTCAGGCTCAGGATAATAAAAACGGATTTAAAATCAAATACGCTAACGGAACAAAGAGCACATCACTCTTCGGTATCAACGCTCCAAAGGGTTCAAGAGTATCAGGAGATAACCTCGATATGAACTCAAACTGGGTTGACTTCTTCGATGAAGGTTACAAGAACTCATACGGCTATGTTTACGAAATTGCAGTTCCGCTCAATACTTTAGGTATTGACCGCAGCTACATTGAAACACAGGGTATCGGTGCAATGCAGATTCTCACATACGGCACATCTGGTATGGATACACTTCCGCATGATCCCTCAATGCTTGATCAGGCAAATCTTGAGTACAGCTACGATCCTTCAACCTCACACGAGAAAGAAGATATTGACAATATCACAGTTCCGCTTGCAAGAATCGGTGCGCTTCTTCCCGACACAGAAGTAAACGAAGCTCCGTTTGAGGTTAACTTCGGTGCAAACCTCAATTCGGGACAGAGTGCAGGCACACCTGTCACCCTTTTGGCAGAAAGCTATCACGCTACAGGTGATGTAACTTATTCATTCACAGTTAACGGTGAAACAGTTCAGAACTCAAACACAGATTCATGTGTATGGACTCCGTCGGCTGACGGCACATATTCAATCGGTGTGGTTGCAGTTGATGCAAACGGCAACAAGGCAGAGTCAACAAAGACATTCGTTGTAGGTTCTTCTTCATCGGATGAAACTCTCAAGGGCGATGTTAACCGTGACGGCAGTGTAACTGTTGCTGATGCAACACTTGTTCAGAAATACATCGTAAAGCTTGAAGATTTTGATGCAGAAACAATGAAGATTGCCGATGTAAACGGTAACGGCATTATTGAGATTACAGATGCAACATTGATTCAGAAAATCATAGTTAATCTTGCTTAAACGATAAAATCTAATCTTAAAAACTTTTAAGGCGGTTGTGCATATTCTGCATAACCGCCTTTTGTATAAACCTTGTATGTAAATTAAAGCCTTACGGGAATTCCTTTTTCGTTGAGATATTTTTTAAGCTCGGGAATAGGAATTTCACCAAAGTGAAAAAGTGATGCCGCAAGAACTGCGTCAGCCTTGCCTTCTGTAAAAGCATCATAAAAATGCTCAAGTGCGCCCGCACCGCCGCTTGCAATTACAGGAATGTTCACCTTTTCGGAAACTGCCCTTGTAAGTGCAATGTCATAGCCTTTTTTCTGACCGTCCTCGTCCATGCTTGTAAGGAGAATTTCTCCCGCACCGAGTTTTTCGCATTTTACAGCCCATTCAATTGCATCCATACCGACAGGAGTTCTTCCGCCGTTCACATAAACTTCCCAGCTGTCGCCGTTTCTCTTGGCATCTATAGCGGCAACAACGCACTGACTGCCGAATTTATATGCCGCCTCGCTGATGAGTTCGGGACGATGAACAGCGGCTGAATTTACGGATACCTTGTCTGCGCCGGCTCTGAGCAGAACATTGAAATCTTCAACGCTTCTGATACCGCCGCCGACCGTGAACGGAATGAAAATTGAATTTGCAACCTTTTCAACCATGTCAATGGTGATGTTTCTTGAATCGCTTGATGCGGTAATGTCGAGAAATACAAGCTCGTCAGCACCCTGTTTGTCATACTGCATTGCAGATTCAACGGGATCGCCTGCGTCAACAAGATTTACAAAACTCATACCTTTTACAACTCTGCCGTTTTTTACATCAAGACATGGAATTATTCTTTTTGCGTACATATTTATTCCTCCCTGCCTTTTACAATGTCAGCAAAATTTCTGAGAATTTTAAGTCCCGTTTTGCCGCTTTTTTCGGGGTGAAACTGAGTTGCAAAAACATTGCCTTTTTCAACAGCGGCGTCAATCGTAACACCGTATTCCGTCTGAGCCGAAACAATGCTCCTGTCGCTTGCGTTCAAAAAATATGAGTGAACAAAATAAACGTATGCATTCTGTTCGATGCCTTTGAAAAGTCTGCTCTTTTCATTGATTTTAAGGCTGTTCCAACCAATGTGCGGAATCTTTAAGCCTTCGCCTGACGGAATCTTTGTGATTGTACCGTCAAAAACCGAAAGACCTTTTACATTCGGACTTTCTTCACTTTCGGGAAAGAGGAGCTGAAGTCCAAGACAAATGCCTAAAAACGGTTTTTCACTGTTTATGTACTCAATAACCGTGTCTTTAATGCCGTATGAATTCATTGTGTCCATTGTATCGCCAAACGAACCGACACCCGGCAAAACAGCACCGTCTGCATTCATAATTTCGTCTTTATCTCTTGTAATCACACATTCACAGCCGATATGCTTTAACGCTTTGTAAACACTGCGGATATTGCCTGCGCCGTAATCAATAACTGCTATCATTTTTATCAACTCCGTCATTTGCTTTCTGTTAAACAATTTTACCATACAACATTTATTATTGCAACATAAACCGACGCATATTTCATAATTTCGTAAAATTTACAATAATTTAATTTATATCTTATTGTAAATTGCAAGTTCTTGTGTTAAAATGAATTGGTTAAGACAGTGTGTCTGTTTTTACTATTTATAACGGGAGATATTAAAAAAATGATTACTCATTTGCTCACAAGAATAGATTTAATGATGAATTCCCTCTCAAAGGGACAAAAAAGAATTGCTCTTTTTATTGAAGAGCATTACGATAAGGCGGCATTTATGACCGCATCAAAGCTTGGTGAAACTGTCGGAGTCAGCGAGAGTACGGTTGTTCGTTTTGCAACCGAGCTCGGCTATGACGGCTACCCTAAGCTTCAAAAAGCAATGCAGGAGATGATTCGCAACAAGCTCACATCTGTTCAGCGAATTGAAGTTACCTCCAACCGTATCGGCAATGACAATGTGCTTGACAGCGTTCTTAATCAGGATATTGATAAAATCCGCAGAACAATTGAAGAAACATCTCATGAGGATTTTGCCCGTGCAGTTGATGAAATTTGCAAGGCAGAGCGTATTTACATATTCGGTGTGCGTTCAACAGCCGCAATCGCAAACTTCCTTGCGTACTATTTTGAAATGATTTTTGACAATGTGCGTGTTATCACGAGCGGCAGTCAAACCGAAACCTTTGAACAGATTTTCAGAATCACCGACAAAGATGTTATGATTGGTATTTCATTTCCCCGTTACAGTTCAATGTCGGTTGAGGCAATGGACTTTGCCCGTTCAAGGGGCGCTCACGCAATTGCAATCACGGACAGTATGGTTTCTCCTCTTGTTCAGAGTGCCGATTCCGTGCTTATTGCAAGAAGCGATATGGCGTCAATTGTAGACTCACTTGTTGCACCGTTAAGCCTTATCAATGCTCTTATTGTTGCAACCGTGCTTAAAAAGAAGGATGAGGTTTCCGACACATTCCGCAGACTTGAACTTGTGTGGAACCGTGACGGAGTTTACACCAACCGTGACAGAGAAATAATGGGTAATATAGAAGATGATGATAAGTAAAAAAGTTGTGGTAATCGGAGCAGGTGCGGCAGGTCTTATGGCGGGTGCAACTGCGGCGCTCTATGGTGCATCAGTTACGATAATCGAAAAGAACAAGCGTGTCGGCAGGAAAATTATGATAACGGGCAAAGGAAGGTGTAACCTTGCCAATAACTGCGATGTGCAGACTTTTATCAATAATGTTCCCGTAAACGGAAGATTTCTCTATTCTGCAATCAATGCATTTACTCCCGAGGATACAATCGAATTTTTTGAATCCAAAGGACTTAAAACAAAGACCGAAAGGGGAAATCGTGTGTTCCCCGCATCCGACAAATCGGTTGATGTTGTTGATACAATGCATGATTATGCCGTTGAATCGGGTTGTAAAATCGTGTGTAATACGGCAAACGCTCTTATTCTTGAGGACGGCGCCGTTATAGGTGTTAAGTGTGAAGAAAACACCTACTATGCCGACAGCGTAATTATCTGTTGCGGCGGTAAAAGCTATCCGCTTACGGGCTCAACAGGTGACGGCTATACACTTGCAAAACAGGCAGGACACACAATCGTTCCGCTCAAACCGTCACTCGTGCCGTTTACTTCCGGTGATAAACAATGCAAGGATATGCAGGGACTTGCCCTCAAAAATGTTGCGCTCAGAATAGTTGATAAGAACAGTAAAAAGACTGTTTACAGCGACTTCGGCGAAATGCTTTTTACACATTTCGGAATGAGCGGTCCGATGATTTTATCGGCAAGCTCGCACATCCGTGATATTCAGCCCGACCGTTATATTGCGGAAATTGACCTCAAACCGGCACTTGATTTTGAACACCTCGACAGGCGTATTCAGAACGATTTCAAAGAGAATTCAAACCGTGATGTTTCAAACGCATTTTCAAAGCTTTTGCCGAGAAAAATCATAGTTCCCGTTCTCAAACGCTGGGGAGTTCCCTTTGACAAAAAGTGTAATTCAATTACAAAAGAGGAGCGACACGCTCTTTGTGAAATCCTCAAATGCTTTACGGTTGAAATCAGCGGTTTCAGACCGATTGAGGAGGCAATCGTAACCTCAGGCGGTGTAAAAACTTCCGAAATCAACCCGAAAACCATGGAAAGCAAGCTTGTAAGCGGTCTGTATTTTGCAGGTGAAGTAATCGACTGCGATGCCTACACAGGCGGTTTTAATCTCCAGATTGCATGGAGTACCGGACGGCTTGCCGGAGAAAACAGTGCATATATCTGATTTGATTATACATAATATATTTGATTGAAAGGATGTAATTTATGTCAATAGCAATCGCTTTGGACGGTCCTGCAGGAGCAGGTAAATCCTCAATTGCAAAAAGAGTTGCAAAGGCACTTGACTGTATTTATGTTGATACAGGAGCGCTTTATCGCACAATCGGTCTGTCGGCAACAAGAAACTCCGTAGCTCCCGAAGATGAAAATGCGGTAAAGAATTTGCTTTCAAAAATCACAGTTGACCTAACATTCAATGAAAAGGGCGAGCAGATTGTTCTGCTTGACAACGAAGATGTGTCCGGACTCATCAGAACTCCGGAGGCATCAATGATGGCGTCAAAAATTTCTGCCGTACCGATTGTAAGAGCTTATCTTCTTGATTTGCAGAGAAATATGGCAAAGACGCATGATGTAATTATGGACGGCAGAGATATCGGCACGGTTGTGCTGCCCGATGCACAGGTTAAAATTTTTCTTACAGCGTCCCCCGAGGCAAGAGCCGAAAGAAGGTATAAGGAGCTTGTTGAAAAGGGTATGGATGTAAAATATGACGACATTTTAAACGATGTAATAACCCGTGACTACAACGATACTCACCGCAAAACAGCTCCGCTCAAGCCTGCCGAGGGTTGCGTTACCGTTGACACAACAGAGCTTGATTTTGAGCAGTCGGTTGAAAAAATAATTTCCGTTATAAAGGAGAATATCTGATGGGTCAGTCAAAGGCACTTTATGCAGTCGGCAAAGTTGTCTGCAAGCCTGTTTTCAAACTTTTGTACAGATATAAAACTATAATTGAAGAGCCGCTTCCGCTTGTGGGAGGCATGATTATTGCAAGTAACCATATATCAAATTCAGATCCGGTTCTTCTCGGTTTGTCGCAGAAAAAGCGCAGACTGTTCTTTATGGCAAAAATTGAACTTTTTAAAAATAAATTCTTCGGTGCGTTAATCCGTGCGCTCGGTGCATTCCCCGTTGAAAGGGGTGCAGGTGACGGCAAGGCTATCAAGACAGGCGAAGACCTTATCCGTGACGGCGAGATTATGACAATCTTTATTGAGGGCGGTCGTTCCAAAACAGGCGAACTTATGCGTCCCCGCAGCGGATGTGCTCTTGTTGCACAGCAGATGCAGGTTCCTGTTGTGCCTGCCTGTATCACAATTGTAGGCAACAAAAAGCATACATTTGCAAAGAGAGTTATCCACTTCGGCAAACCTCTTACACCCGAAAAGCTCGGACTTACTCCGGACAGCGGAAGACGGGAGCTTAAAGGTGCAACAACCATGATTATGGACGAAATCAAAAGAATGAGGGAGCAGGATTTAATTGAGTATAAAAAAGGCTGATTCGGCAGGATTCTGCTTTGGCGTCAACCGTGCAATCAATATCGTAAATGAACTGCTTGAAAAAGGAATAAAGGTTGCAACCCTCGGCCCTATTATCCACAATATGGAAATGGTTCACGAGCTTGAAGAAAGAGGATGCACTCCCGTTAAAGCAGTTGACGAGCTTACTGACGATACAACGCTTGTAATCCGTTCACACGGAGTTGAAAAAAGCGTTATTGATTCTCTTGTAAAAAGAGGAATTAACTTTGAGGACGCAACGTGTCCTTTTGTTAAAAAAATTCACAAGATTGTATCAAACACAAACCCTGAAAATGATGTTGTTTTGATTGCAGGAAATAAAAATCATCCCGAGGTTTGCGGTATAATAGGTCATTGTGCAAGTGATTGTTACACATTTAATAACGAGGCAGAGCTTGATGATTTATTGCCAAATATTCTAAAAGAGAATAATAAACAGGTGCAAATTGTCGCACAGACAACATTTGACACACAAGAATGGAAAAAATGTGTAAAAAAGATAAAAAAGCTATGTACAAATGCAAAAATATTTGATACAATATGTAATGCTACGCAAGTTAGGCAAACCGAAGCTTCTCAGATTGCCGCCGAATCCGACTTTATGGTTGTAATCGGCGACAGGCACAGCTCCAATACGGGAAAGCTTTTTGATATATGCAAAAGACAGTGTGAGAACACGGTTCTCATTGAAACCGCTGCCGAGCTTGATTTAAACAAGGTTTCGGTTGCCGAATCAATCGGCGTAACTGCGGGTGCTTCAACGCCTGCAAGGATAATAAAGGAGGTACTGGATACAATGAGTGAAGTAAAATCCGGTGAAACAAATTTGGAACCATCTTTTGAGGAGATGCTTGAGGAGTCCCTCAAAAACTTTAATACAAACGAGAGGGTAATGGGCACAGTTCTGAGCATAGCTCCCAACGAAGTTCAGGTAGATGTCGGCAGAAAGCAGACAGGCTTTATTCCTGCTTCAGAGCTTTCAAACGATCCTAACGCAAGACCCGAAGATGTAGTTAAAGTAGGCGATGTTATTGAGCTTCTTATTATGAAGACCAATGATCAGGAAGGCACTATCATGCTTTCAAAGCGCAGAGTAGATGCACAGAAGGGTTGGGAAGAGCTCAAAGAAAAGGCAGAGTCACAGGAGGTTCTCTCCGGCAAGGTTACTGAGGCAGTTAAGGGCGGCGTAATCGTTCTTTACAACGGCTCAAGAATCTTTATCCCTGCATCACAGGCAACAGCAACTCGTGAAGAGAGCCTTGAAGACCTCGTAGGTCAGGATGTTGATTTCAGACTTATCGAAGTTTCACAGAACGGCAGACGCAGAAGAGCTATCGGTTCAATCCGCAGCGTACTCAAGGAGCAGAGAGCTGCTCAGCGTGAAGAATTCTGGAAAACCTGCGAAGTTGGCAAGCGTTACAAGGGCGTTGTTAAGTCACTTACAAGCTACGGCGCATTTGTTGACATCGGCGGCGTGTTCGGCATGATTCACATTTCAGAGCTTTCATGGACACACATTAAGCATCCGAGCGAGGTTGTTAATGTAGGCGATACAGTTGATGTTTACATAAAGGATATCAATGAGGAAACAAAGAAGATTTCTCTCGGCTTCAAGAATGCTGAAGACAATCCGTGGGAAATCCTCAAGAATAACTATCCCGAGGGAACAGTTGTTAAGGCTACAATCGTTGGTCTTACAACATTCGGTGCATTTGCAAACATCATCCCCGGCATTGACGGTCTTATCCACATTTCTCAGATTGCTAATAAGAGAATTGAAAAGCCCGCTGATGTACTTAAGGTTGGCGATGTTGTTGAAGCTAAGATTACTGCAATCGACTTCGACAAGAAGCGTGTAAGCCTTTCAATGCGTGCACTTCTTCCTGAAGACGAGCAGGCACCTGCTAAGTCTGAAGAAGCTGCTGAATAATCAGAACTTTTGTGGGCATCCGAAAGGATGCCCTTTTGTTTTAAATTAATTTAATCGGGTACAGGCTATGAAACGACTGATTTCCCTTGCTGTGGCTGTTATGCTTATCACACTTCTCGGTGTGTGCAGAAGCCGTGCGTATGATGAATACAATCTAACTGACCTTGCCGCTTGTTCGTCTGTAAAAAGTGACAGCAACGGCAAGGGAGGATTTGTGTGCGCATTTTCGGGAAATACAGTGTTTTCAGCAAGGCTTGTACCCGATTTTTCTGCATACAGTTTTTCTGTCGGCGGTCGGATAAGAAGTGTGTCACAGAGCGGAAACTACACTTATGCACTTGTTTTTGACGATGCTTTCACTAACAAATATTCAGTGTATTCTCTTAATCTTAATAACGGAAATGTTTCAAAGAACACTTTTGTTGACGAAAATTTTATGACCAGTTCCTTTTCGGTAACCGATAATCGCATTTACTATATCAAGACCGACAGCCTGAAATCTTATGTTGCGTGTAGGGATTTTTCATCTGATAAAAAGTCGAAAATAACTTTTTCAGACAATGTAAACGAGGTTTTTAATAATAACGGAAAGTCATACGCAAGACTTTGTGACGGTTCAATTTACAAGCTCTCGCAATCGTCATCAACCTATGTTGCCGATACAGGTGAATTTAAAAATATTTATAACGCAGGAATAAACAGAGTTATAAACGAAGACGGGTTTATTGTTTCGCTGTCAGATAATTCAAGGAATTATGTTTCAAATGCCACAGCCGAAAATGTTTCGGTATCTGACGGAAAAATATATTCTGCCGTGAATTATCGACTTAATCTGAAAACATCCGAAAAAACAAAAAGCGTGTCAATTCCCGATAGAGCAACTGCTGTTGTATCTTACAAAAATCAATGTGCTGTTTTGCTTGATAACGGAACGGTTCAGGTATTTGGCTCGGGTGATTTTGAAGAAAAGAAAACAAGTGGCAATGACGGCAGTAATGACGATCACAATTCTTCTAAATCAGATATTCAACCGAATAATTCCGAATATCTGTTTTCTGACGGGATAGTTTACGGGATTTACAGCGGAGAAACCGTTGCCGATTTCAAAAACAAAACTTCTGCCGAAAATGTATATAAGGCGGACGGTATTCTTGCAAAGAGCGGAAAGCTGAAAACGGGCTTTACTGCCGTTATAGATTCAAAGACTTATGTTATTGCAGTTTGCGGAGATGTGACGGGTGAGGGCAATGTAAATTCAAAGGATGTCACGCTTTTGCAAAAATACCTCTGTGATAATGCAGAATTAGACGGTGCATACCTCAAAGCCGCCGATTTTAACCTTGACGGCGAAGCAGATAACCGTGACCTTGTCTTAATTTCAAGACAAAAAAATTGACAAAACAAAAACCGCCCCAATTGACCCGACCCCCAAAAGTTAGACCTAAAAAATCTAACTTTGGAGGTCGGTATT
>ENA-ORSB01000773-ORSB01000773.1-human-gut-metagenome-genome-assembly--contig:-NODE-773-length-34356-cov-14.470773_pt1 | contig 34356 bp, 30 predicted proteins | sample MGYA00242180_ERZ509144 | MGnify/ENA primary metagenome ERZ509144 (study PRJEB26280, sample SAMEA2338661) | human gut metagenome | biome: human gut; feature: human-associated habitat; material: faeces...
AAACGGAATCAGCCCTAATTTTCAGTTGACCTCAAAAGTTTAGCGGACAGTAATAGTCAACAATATAGACTTCAACATCAAATGAGAGAGGAACTTTACCACAAACTGAAAGCCCGGCTGGGGTCGCTGTGTGTGAACTGCGCCGGGGAGTATTATGAGCGGCCTGATGAAGCCGATGTCGACGATGAGCTGTATCCCCGGGCCATAAGACACATCGACCTGTGGAACCACAATATCGAGTTCGTCGAGCAGGAGACACCCTGGGAGCGTCCGGCGGTGTTCATCGAGTTCGTGCCGTTCAAGTGGAACGCCATAGTGCCCGGCGTGGAATACCGGACCCAGCCGCTGATAAACCTCCACGTGGTCACTGACTGGGTGGACCAGGAATCCGACATCGGCCATTTCCGGCTGCTCGACAGGATACACGGGCTGCTTGCCGGGATGTCCGGGAAGACCTTCATGGAGCTTGACATCGACAGCTCCACCACCAACCACAACCACGAGGAGATCGTGGAGAACATCGAGACCTACACCTGCGTCGGTTTCCGGCATTTGCGATAAGATAAAAAATGTAAAATTTCATCAGAAATAGTGTGAGTATGAAATTTTAGACTTACATTTGCGGTGCTCTAAATTCTAAATAGTTGGGACGACATAGTTCGTCCGATGCACCGCATACGGGCATTTTTTATGTCCGGCCGCGACCAAATAGACGGCGTTCAACCCCGTGCATAGGCTGTAATGGTCTGTGCAAGTCCCAACTGTTAGGATTTAGAGCGACGGGAAGTGGATGCCGTCTTTTTTTCATTCACAAAATGCTCTAATAAATAACAGTACAGTATGTATAACAAGAAAGAAACACCACCTGTGACATCAGGGGTGATTGAAGTGTTTAACTTCAGTCAGGAGAAAGCACCAATTCGAGTGCAGCTCATCAAAGGAGAGCCTTGGTTTGTGGCTAAGGACGTCTGTCAAGTTTTGGGAATAGCCAACCATAAAGATGCCGTGTCGCGTCTTGACGATGACGAAAAGGATGGGGTCGGCATTACCGACCTCATCGGAAGACAACAGACAGTAACCGTAGTAAGCGAGAGCGGCTTGTATCACCTGATTTTCCAGTCCCGCAAGCCGGAGGCGCGGAAGTTCCGGAGATGGGTGACTTCCGAGGTGCTGCCGTCCATCCGGCGCAAGGGGTTTTATATCGCGGGTAAAACGTCGGGCGACTTCATCGACGCGCGCGACATCCCGTACACGAAGTCAATCCACAACGGGTGCGCGGTCCGGATGGTCGAGGTGAACGGGAGCTGTTGGTTTTCCATCAACGACCTGAACAGGAGTATCGGCAGCCGGACAGAGAGCGCGCAAAGCGCCCGCAAGCTCAACACGCGCCTTCCGCTCGCGGTGAAGGTGTGGCTATACGGGGCGACACAGCCCGGATGGTTCACCAACAGCCTTGGGGCAAGACTCCTGCTATGCGCGAGCCGAGACACCCAATGCGGACAACAACTCACCCTCGACTTTTAAAAACCGGAGGCATGAAGACAGAAAGCAACGTGATGCCCTCGGTCGTGGAGATATTCGCCCAAGGTTACAGCGCCGACATGGCGCGAACAATCATTGACTCGATTGACGCTTATGCGTACGCGATGGCTACCCGGGGAGACGCGCCCGGTGAAAAAGACTCCGACAACATCTACAACCTGATATGGCTCCTGCGGGCCATCCTTATTGACAGTTTCAACATCCCGGTTGGATAATTGTCCATTCCAAGACACAAAAGCCGCCCTCGTTGCTGTGGAGGGCGGCTTTTGTCTATTGTTACTCTTTTTATGAAGCGCGAAATTTCCTATCAAATTCTCGGAATCAGGACAAATTGGTAACTTTGCAATCAAACCGTACTCAAATGAATAACGATGAATTTAACAGGGCACGTCTGGATATGGTGCTTGAAATGTTTGATAAAAGTCCCGGCGGGGTGATTGAAAAATCGATATTGTTCTATGTCCCACCGGGAAAAACATTACCATCCGATTACGATAAAGCGTTTCGGTTCCTTGTGGCCGAAGGCTGCCTTGAGGAGAATAAACATGGCTTTACAATAACCTACAAAGGACGGGCTATATTCCACGAAGGCGGCTTTGTCGGCAAGTACCGCAGGGAGGTGCGAGGGCGCAGATTGGAGCATATCGGCATAATTACGGGGATTGTCAGTGGTATTGCCGGGCTGATTCTCTCTGTAATAGCACTCGTTAAGTAATGTGGTGGACACACAACGTGCGTTCCACTGCCGGTTGGTCAGCTCCTTTTGGTGTTTTTTTTTGAGATTTCTTTCCATAAACTTTTGTGTTTCAGGAATTGTTTGTACTTTTGCATAAAGCATATCGGGAATGGCGCCCTGGCAATTGAGACCTAACTGTCGCCCGATATGCTTTCATTTTGTCAGATCATTTACCGAATAGACGAAATACGAAATACGAGCTCTTCCATTTGGTCGGATCCTCACTTGTTTTGCGACGTTTAACCTTATCTCCTGACCTCGTATAGTTGTCTTGAAATAATAGAAATGCTGTATATCATCAGTCCTTGGATGCGTTAATTCTGAATCATCAATGTATGTGGCATTTGCCAAAAGTGAGTCGAGATTTTTTAAGTCGTCTTTGGTAAGTACGCTTGACCGGCCGAAAGTGTCAGAGAAAAGGTGTTTGTTGCCATAAGTTGAAAATCCTACAGAAACAGTAGTGCCATTACCGAGATTCTTTTCGCAGCGTTGTGTAAGTAGCGGCTCCATCTCTTTGAGATAATGCTTGCGCTCGATGGCTGTGGCAGACTTTTCCTTATTTCCGGCACACTCGTGGAATATCACACACGCCCTGCATACCTCGTTGTAGGGAATGAACGCGGCGAGCTTGCCGCCATTGCCCCCCTTTGGCACCGGGCAGGTCGAGCACCGCCGGATGGTGTAGGGGTTGTAATCCGGCACCGACTTCCGCTCCATGCCGGCGTTGAACCGGAAAATCCCCTTGGTGTCGTGGCGCAGGGCCTCCTCCCCGAGCCGCATGGCCTCATCGTGGTCCGTGACCGGATACCTCGACTTGAGCACCTGCACCACGTCACAGCGGCAGTTATGGACTATGCCAGGTGGTATCACATATGACTCATCGACATCAACAGAAAGGTTGTAGACTTTCAATTCCGACTTTTTTAATATAACTTTGGCCTCAACAACATTGTAACGGGTATGAAGAAAGGTACGTCGCAGGAAATCAAAGACAGAATTGAAGCCATCGAAGGCATGGATGTGAGGGATGCCGCGGAAAAACGGTATCTGGTGGAGAGGCGCAGCTTCAGATGGCTTGCCGTCCACTGGAATGTGAATGGGCGGACAGTTGGGCGCGTACTCCGGGAACACGGCATCCGGATCCGGCATGGCGGGGAAGCGGTCGCAACGCAATGGATTGACAATCCCGCAAGAAGAGCCGCAGCCGGGGCAAACCTCGCTTCCGTCAACCACACGCTTGCCAAAAAAGGGCTTCACGTGCGCCAAGGCAAGACGAAAAGCAACAGCGACCTTGTGCGCGGCGTCTCGGAGAAGCTGAAGACATCCTCCTCGTTTTTCAGAGAGGGGACGAAGAGGAAGGCTGTCAGGAACAGCATTGCCGCCAGACGGGCCCATCCCGAGAGGATGAGCGCGCTGAGAACCGGCCTGAGCAAAGCGGAGACGCTGCTGCTCGACCACCTCCTCGCAATGGAGCTTCAAGTCGAGGTTCGACACCTTTGCGGCATATACGTCGTTGATTTCATCATCCCCGAATTGGGGATAATCATCGATTGCCAGGGTCGCAACCGGTTTCCTCTTTCTTTTGAGAGAAACAAGGCAATACTTGAGAATTGCCGCGGTGTTGTGTATTGCGTTAACGAATATGTCCACAAGGGAAATTTCTCCCACCTGGACGAGTATGTCTCCAGGCTCAAGGCAACCGGCGGCGATCCATCCCCTTTGGGTAAGGAAACGGTGATTCTGGGTGCATGTGGCCCGCGACCTTTCGGTGATGACACGGACAAGTTCCTCGTTCACCGGTTTGGTGTGCGTTCCAATCACGGAGCGATACTGACCGCTGCCGCCGACAACGGTCATTCCTGACGAGATTCTTTCGATAGGCATCCACCCCCTGTCGGTCAGCACCGGTGTCCCGGCAACGAAACAGTTCCATCCGTTCGGCGGGTAGAAGTCCCGCCAGAACGGGTCTGAGGGAGGAAGCGTCACCCGGTCGAGCGCGGCATGTTCAGGGCGGACATGGTCGTCGCGCTGGGTGCGGTACTGCAGGTTGTAACGGTCACCATCCTTGACGAACTCCTCCCACTTGGCCGCCGCCCTGGCCGAGGCGTTGACGAAATTGTACTCCGCCCGCAGGTAGTTGGCGTTGTAGGTCTCGTCTATCTTCCGGACATCGTTCAAAAACCGTTCGAACGGTTTCCGTTCGCCGTTCTCATCGATGAGCGCAGGGAAAGCCTCGTTGAGCTCATGGAACGCCTTCATCCCCGAGAATATGTAATTCGACCTGCTGAGGCCACGGCGCATGGCATCCGACATCCCGACCCTGGCCACGGAGAGATCGAGCGCGGCGGCGTGGGCGTTGACGAACTCCTGGACGGCCGGTTCCAGGATGACCTCCACGCGGAGCTGTCCCCCCTTCTCCTTGAAAAGGACCTTCATCATGCCCCCGAACAGTGACGACAGGCGCTTGCCAACCTCCTCCGGCGGGGCGGCGAGTGTGGCCAGTCCCGGGCAATCGCCAAGGATGGCGGCGTAACGGCGGTGCAGCCCCTCGTAATCAGAGGGGCCTAATCGAAAAAATTCTTCCCGGGCTTCCCCTTGTTTCCCTTGTTCCCGCCGTCATCAGCTCCAGACAAAGCCATCGGATTACGGCGTTCACCCACGGGCATCCCGTACTTGTCGGCGAAATAAGAGGGATCCACCTCGTACCGGTCGGCAATCATCGTCTCGTACGCCACCTGCTGCTCCGGGGTGTAATCGACGGCGTCGTTCCACTCGAAGCGCAACCCCTTGACCGGGAACCCGTGCGACACCATCTTCGGCAACAGCTGGTTGTTTATGATGTCACGCAGCATGTCGCGGTCCGACTCCACGAGGTTCATAAACACCTTCAGGTGGGTCTGGGACTGCGACAGCGACGAACCGTCCTCGATGGTCATTGTCTGCCCGATCACGAGCTTGGACAGCTCCGAGTTGGCCCGGCTTATGCGCTTGTCGTAGACATTGAACGCGTCACCCTTGCCTGACTCCACGAACTGTATCTCGGTCTCCATCCCGGTGACCACACCCTGGTTCGCCCCGGCGTCATATATCATGTCCTGGAGCCGGCGGAACTCCTGCGGGTCGCGCGTGGCCGTCCGGGCGATGCGCCAGGGCATCCCGAACACCTCCGCGAAGCAGTCCCAGAAACTCATCGCGTGCTTCTTGGGGATTGTGTGCAGGGCGGCCTTCAGCAGCAGCCCGAGGTCGTCGGGACGCCCGGCCTCGATGAGCCAGTCGCACCAGGGCCGTTCCCGGTACTCGATCCCGGACTCCCAGTTCAAGCCCTGGCGCTGCAACACACGCCCCTTCTCCGGGACGACATGCTTGCGCGGGATGAGCGTCACCCCGGAGAATGAGGGATGGCCGTCACCGTCCGTGACGACATCCCCCAGCTCAACCAGGGAATGCCCGTACCATATCGACTCCAGGCACAGGCGGCAAAAATCCTTGAACCAGGACTGGTCGAAGAGATGCGCGGCCTCCTCGTCGGCCACCCCGTCACGGCCGACAAGCTTGAACGAGCGCGACATAACGAAGCCCACCCGCTGCTGGATGCAGCCGGACAGATGGGAGTCGGTCATCGCGTCACGATAGATGTCGTAAAGCTTGCGGCGGTCGGGATGGCGCGGGTCTATGGCGGCCTGCCACGCGGTGCGCCAGTCGGCTACATCGTTCCTGGTCAGGAACTCCGCGTAACGGTGCAGCTCTATCGCGATGGACGCCCGCTTGTTCATATTGGAAATCAGCTCTTTCTTTGTCTGCCGCTGTCGGGTCTTGTTTGATTTTCGGCTCATTGATGTCTTGTGATTGGTTGTTATGCAGTGTGTCCCCACGCGGGGCGTCACCAGTCGTGCCTGAGTCTGGGGGATGAGCGGAACGACGTGCCGAAGCCCTCCGCCCCTCCGGCGGCCGTGGCCCCGGGCAGGTCCGGGATTATCCTTCCCGACTGCACCCCCTCGAGCCATCTTATGGCCCGGTCATACCGTTCCCTGCGTATCACCACCCCCATTTTCTGGGGCAATGAGGCCGCCAGGTGGTAAAGCGCGATGTCGGCGGTGTAGGCCACGATGAGACGGTTGCGGGCATCCCCGGTCCTGGAGAAAATCTCCACAGTGTCGTAAACCGGGCGCAGGTAGCCCGATACCTCCTCGACGGCCACGGTCACGGCCGACTCTATATTCTCGGGAGACGCCTGGGCGACGGTCTTCAGGGCCGCCCCGTCAATCACCATCCTGAAATCTTCCAGATTGATAAACATGTCACCATGAGTTTTTGGGCGAGCGACGCGGAATCGCCGCCGGTTTGAAAGTCTGTTGCCTGGTGTGGCGCTGCAGGTACCATATGGCCCCCTCGTCCGCGTCAGGGGCGTCGTCATGCGCCCTGGAGCCACGCTCGAGCGCCAGTGTCTGCTCGATGCCGACCTGCATGTCCGGCGACTCCCTGAGAGCCGCGTTGTACCACACGCATCCCCGTTCCCAAAGCGGGGACACCGCCTCGATGCGCTGCACCTTCTCCGGCTTGCTGCGCTTGTCGGGAAGTATGGGGAGCTGGTAACCGCGCAGGTACCCCTCCGCGGCGAACTCGTCGAGTATGATGTCCTGCATGAAATTGGCCTCCATGAAGAAAGACACGGCCACGCGGTCGCGGACGCGCTCATACAGGTCGTAGAGCCACCTGACCATCCCGGAGACGGTGTCCTGGCGGACGTAGGTGTCAATGAGGTGCAGCTCGGTCCCGATCTTGCCCCAAAGGCGGCACGCCTTGTAGTCATTGGCCGTGGTGGACTTGAACGACGGGTCGGTGTAGCACACGAGCATGTCATACTTCTCCAGGGGCGGCATCTTCTTGTACCGTATCCACTCGTGGCGGAATATGGTGCCGTCCGTGATTGGGTTGTGCATCATCTCCTTCTCCCACGCCCTGTATCCCATGAAATCCTTGACGGCCTGCGCCTCCTCCTTGGTCCACTTATCGGCCCATACCGGGTTCCCGTCGCGGTCGACGGCCTTCACCTCTGACACATGCACCCCCTTCGAGGCGGCGATGTTGGCAAGCACCGATTTTTTGGAGATAAGGTTGCCGACCATGATGAAGCGGCCGCGTCCCACGTCGAGAGCTCCGAACAGCGCCTCCTTCACCCAGTCGGTAAGTTCCTTGACGCGCTTCTCGTTGCGGCAGAGCTCATCGTCATCCAGGTCATCGATGACGATATAGTCCGGACGCGCCTCTCTGTCACGCAGGCCACGTGGCGACTGCCCGCGTCCCACGGCGAGGAACTTCGCTCCACCCTTTGTCTTGAACTCCCCCTGCAGCCACAAGCCGAGGTTCTTCTGTTCCCCGAAATCGGCGATGAGCTTCTGGTTGTATTCCAGCTCCGCCTGGAGGTCGCCGAGCAGACGGCTGGCGCTGTCCTCGGACTTGCCGACAGTGACCATGAAATTGATGAGCCTCTTCGGCTGGAAAATCAGCCAAAGGGGGATGAACACGCCGATGTGGGTGGATTTGGCGTGGCCGCGTGGCCATTTGAACACCGCCTTCAGGTCGGGCGTGTCCTTTATCTTGAGCGCCGCCTTGGTGTGGAACGGCGCATTGTGTATCATGCGGATGACCTCCCCTGTTGTCTTGTCGCGCAAGGTGAGGTAATGGGCGAAGTAGTACTCGCAGAATTCGTCGTAATTGGAGAGGAGCCGCCTGACGCGGCGTTCCTTCTCGGCCGGCGACTCCTTCACGACGGACAAAGAAGCCGCCGTCAATGCCTGGACATCGCGGCAGTGTTCCTTCCACCGCGCGAACGCCTCCTTCTGCTCCTTTGTCAGTTTAGTCGCCATGATAAACAAGCGCCCCCTTGTTGAATGACTCGATGAGGAAGCTGTCCTGGAGCTTGTTCACCTTCTTGATGAATTCCAAGGTCACCTCCGGGTCGGTCTTGGCACGGAACTTAATGTATTCGGAAAACGCGGTGAACACCTCTATGGCGGCCACGACGTTGGCCTGCGACTTGTCAAGCTTGTCGATGGCCGCAGTCAGCTTGGAGAGCTTGTCCCCGAGACTGTCGATCATCCCGAGGTCGCCCGAGGCGTTGACCTTGTCAAGGAGGGTGCTGGTCACCAGCAGAAGTTTCCGGATCAGCTCGGGACGCGAGATGGTCTGGGCCGCGCGGGTCTCCTTCCAGCCTCCTCCCGTGCACCATTTGGATATGGTGACCCTTGAGACGCCGGTCATCTCGGCAATCTCGGCCTGGTCCTTCCCGGAGAGGTACAATGTCCGGGCGAGGTCTTTTTTCTTTTCGAGTTCTGCTTTTGTCATGTCAATGGTGTGTAGGCGTTTCCGCCCTGCAAAATTGGGAAGTTCAGGGGCGCGGTCAAAAAAAGTGTGCAACCGTTGCACACTTCTATGCAACCATTGCACACTTTTTTGGAACGTGGCGCGCCAATCTCCAACTTTGCGCCACGGAATCATTATCGCACATCACATGAGCAGAGTAAGACTGACAAACGACACGCTCAACAGCTACGGCTACCGCGTCCTCACCGACGGGGTGGACATCTCCCAGTACGAGCGCAACCCGATACTCCTGTACATGCACAACCGGGGCAAGGCCATCGGTCTCATAAAGGACATAAAGAGGGAGAACGGCGAGATAACCGGGGAGCCTGTCTTCGACGAGGCCACCGAGCTGTCCTGCCAGTGCAAGAAACAATGGGAGTTCGGCTCGCTGAGGATGGTGAGCATCGGCTTCGAGGTGATAGAGACAAGCGAGGCCCCGGAGCACCTCGTGAGCGGCCAGCGCTACGCCACGGTCACCAAGTCACGCCTCATAGAGGTGTCGCTCGTCGACATCGGCGCCAACAACGACGCCATCCGCCTGCACAGGAACGGACAGCTTATCACGCTGGGTGACGGAGGAGAATGCCCCCTCCCCATCCTTGAACATAAACCCAACAACAATCCACAAATGGACATCAAGACACTCGCCCTGCAACTGGGCTTGCCGGAAACGGCAGACGAGGCGGCCGTCAACGCCAAACTCGCCGAACTCAAGTCGTCGAACGACGAGGCGGAAAGGATGCGTGAGGAGAACGACAAGCTCAAGCTCGCGCAGCTCACCACGGCCGTCGACGCGGCCGTCGCGGCAAAGAAAATCCCCGCTGACAAGAAGCAGCATTTCATCGACCTCGGCAAGAAGGTCGGCATCGACGACCTCAACGCCACCCTGGACGCGATGTCCCCGGCCATGAAGCTCAGCGGCGCCATCTCCCCGGAATCCACCCCGGATGGCGGGGGTGAACCTAAAAAAGGCCCCTGGGAACTGCGTATGGATGAGATCCGCGCCAAGCTCAACAAGTGACAACCCAACATCCCATCAACAATGGCAATCAAAGTAGACAACACCAATTACAACGGCGAGGTGCTGGAGAAAATCCTGACCGTCGCCACCACGGGCAACGAGCTCGTGGAGAAAGGCCTCATCCACGTCATCCCCGGCGTGGAGAAGAACCTCGGCGTCCCCCGCATAAAGACCGGCAAGATGCTGCAGAAGCGGAAGGAGGATCCCCAGGTGTCCGACGCCAAGGGGGATTTCAACTACTCCGAACAGACCCTGGAACCCCATGACTTCATGGCGTTCGCCACCTTCAATCCGCGCTCGCTCGAGCATATCTGGCGCCCGTTCCAGCCCAAGGGGAACCTCGTGTTCGCCCAGCTTCCCCCGGAGGTCCAGAACAAGCTCCTGGACTCCCTTTCCAAACAGGTCCAGTTCGAGCTCGGATGGCATTATGTCAACGGCGAGTATGCCGAGGGGGATGATGACGAGAAGCTCATGAACGGCATCCTCACCCAGGCGGCGAAAGCGGCCGACTATATCTTCGTCGACGTCTCCAAGGCCACCACGATGAAGGACAGGCTCAGGGCCATCCGTTCAAGAATCCCCACGGCCATACGTGAAAATCCCAAGCTGCGCTTCATCATGAGCGTCGAGGATTTCGACACATATGACGACGAGCTGACCGACCGCGAATCCAAGAACGCGGACGAGACCAAGACCAACCGCAAGCGCTTCAAGGACATCACCATCGAGACCGTGGCCTCGTGGCCCAAGGGTGTCATCGTGGCCACATTGTGTTCCCCTGACCCCGACGGCAACCTCTTCGCCGCAGTCAACCTCCAGAACGACGAGAGCGTCATCCAGATTGACAAGATCTCCAACGCCAGCGAGCTCTACTTCTTCAAGCTTCTCATGAAGGCTGACACCAACATCGCCTTCGGGGAGGAGTTCGTGGTGGCCGATTTCCGCGCGAACCCCAAATTCTCAGAAAGACAGCCTGCCGGCGGCCAGGATGCCGGAGACGGGGAATGACACCATTCAGTGAGATCCTGAACATATGTCTCGGAGGCGGCCTTGTCGCCCTCATATTGGCGATGGCCACCATGAGGGCGACCATCCGCGAGGCCAACGCCAAAGCTGAAAAGGCCCGGGCGGAAGCCGAGCAGGCAAAAGCCGACGCGGAGGCGGTCAGGATAACCAACGCCGGGAGCGCCACGCGTGTGCTGATGGAGAACATCGTCAACCCTCTCAAAGAAGAACTCCATGCCACAAGAGACAAACTTTCGGCCACGGAAGGCATCCTGGCCTCGATACAAAAGGAACTGGCCTCGACCAAAAGGGCTGTCGCCCGGCTGTCACGGGCTGTCGAGTCCGCAAACAATTGTCCTCATGCTGATGACTGCGTTGTGCTTCGCAGGCTGCGCCGCGAGCAAAGAGAGCAGCGCGCAGCAATCGGAGTCGGCACGGGTGGTGGAAATCCACGACACTGTATCCGCGATGAGACGGCTGACGACAACGGAGACAATCCCGGAGAGCCGGGTGAGCCTGACGGTGAGTCTGGACAGCCTCCGTAAGCTTCCCGAGGGGGCGGCATACAGGAAAAGCAACGACCGGGCGCATCTGGAAGCCACCCACAAGGATGGCGTGATCTACATCACCGGCACCTGTGACAGCCTCCAGCGCCTGGTGGAGTTTTACGAGGAACTCTACCACACCGCCCGAGACTCCCTCGACCAGATGAACCAGACCCTCCTCAAGGAGCAGTATAAATCGACATCGATAACACCACCATATCTTGATGTCCTATTACTGATGTTCGGATGTATTATCGGAGCATTGTCAACAATTTACATAGTAAAAGATAAAATCTTCAGGAATGAATGAGAATTTCATGTACGGCATAGGTGCCGTGAAATACAAAGGCAATGAGGTTGGTTATATAGCCAAAAACTCATTTGATATGGGTGGCACGAAACCAGAATCTGCCGAAGTCAATGCCGAACAGGTTCCAACCGCACCTGTGCTTGTCATCCCGCAGACCAACGGTAAGATTGGTCCTAAGTTTGATATGATACAGTTGAACTTCGAGAGTCTTCACCAGTTCTTGGGAGGTACGCTTGTCAAGGTAGACGGGAAAATTACCGGCTGGACCGCACCATACGCGGCAATAGCAATGACTGGGCCGTGGGAGCTCAAGCTCGTATCCGGCCAATCAGTTCTTATTCCCAATGCGACGCTATTGTCAACTCTTGCTGGCAAGCTTACTCTAACCGAGACCGCCAAGATTGAGACGGAACTGAAATTGGCAGCCCCGACAACAAAAACCAAAATACCGCCTTATGGTGTATTCGACAGCGCGCATCTCCCTGCCGAGTGGTCGGAGGCTTCCGGCTGGTTACTTCCAGAAGAAAAAGAGTCTGACACTCAAGCCGCCGTATAACCGATGGATGACTCCATAGCCAGAGCGATACAACGCGAGGCCGCCGAAGCCCTCCTGGATGCCGGGATCTCGATTCCCCTCAAGGAATTCAAGCTCCCGCTCCGGAAGCGCCCGGTGCGGCTTCGCGTGACGCTCCGGAGACCCCGGTTTTCCGGGCTGATACGCTTCGCGCGGCTCTACCTCTCGATGGGGGTGACAGCCTCCGCGATGGAGGGATTCGACAAGGAGCAGCAGATGCGCTTCCTGGCGGCCCATGGCCATCAGGTCTGTCGGATGCTCGCCTGCGCAATCTGCGTCGGCCCTGTGAGGAGCCTCTTCACGGGGGCGGTGGCGTGGTTCATCCGGTACAGCGTGGAGCCGCGTTTCCTGTTCGCCGCCATGCGCAAGTTCGTGAGCCTGACGGGGACCGACCCTTTTATACCTATTATCAGATCGGCGGAGAGGATGAATCCGATGAAGCCGAGGCTGAGCCGGGAAGCGACGGGGAGTTAAAGAGCCGACACAGAGGCTCCCATAGCCCCTTCGGATTTGTGTGGCAGGTGGCCGCCGCCACCGGGTGGAGCGTGCCTCATATCCTTGACAAGGTCAACTACCAGACACTGGTGATGATGCTCAGCGACGCCCCGAGGTACGTCGGAGCAAGCAGGAAAGGAGCGTCAGCGCCATCGACATCCAAAAGCACCGAGGCCGAGGCGGCCGAGGTGGCGAACTATTTCAGAAGCAACCTAAGACTGTAAGCGGTGAATCCTGTAAGACTCGAAATATTCATGGAAGACGGACTGTCCCCCGGTCTCGAAAGAGCCGCGAAGGCGGTCCGCGGCCTCTCCTCAGACACGGGGGACATGGTGCGTGACCTACGTGGGAAAATCTCCGAGGCCCGAGGCAACATACGCCAGATGGAGTCGGACATAAGATCCCTTTCCACGGCTTTCGAGTCCGCCACCCCCGGCTCTGCCAGGAACGCCGCCGGCTCTGAGCTCGAGGCGGCCAGACAAGCCCTCCAGGAGGAACGCGACATCCTGCGCGGGCTTGAGGAGGATTTGACACGGGCCACCGAGGCGCAACGCGCCAACAGCCGCTCATTACGCCAGCAACTGCGCGAGGTGCGCGAGGAAATCGCCACCTTGTTGCTGGCATACCGCTCCCTCACCGACAGAGAGAGACAGACAGCCCAGGGACAGGAGCTCGCCCGGCATATCGATGAGCTGACGGAAAAAGCCGGGGAACTCAACGATGCCATCGCGGACACCTCCCAGGCGGTGACGAACGCCGCCTCCGACACCCGCGGGCTCGACCAGCTGGCCGGGGGGGTGCAGCTTGTCACGGACGGTTTCGGGCTTGCCACCGCCGGGGCACAGGCCCTCGGGCTGAGCGGGGAGGACCTGATTGAAGTCCAGACCAACCTTCAGGCCGCCCTGGTGGCGGGCAACGCGCTCACCTCCATGCAGGCCGGCCTCCAACGGCAGTCCGCCCTGATGCAGGGTGTGGGCATCATCCAGACCCGCGCCGCGACCCTTGCGGAGGACGCACGGACATGGGCTGTGGGCCGTGGCACAGTGGCCACTTACGCGGCCACCGCCGCGCAGACAGTGTTCAACGCCGTGGCGCGTGCGAACCCGTATGTCGTACTGGCGGCCGCGCTGGTGACGGTGGTCGGGGCGTTGTACGCTTTCGCCAAGGGGAACCGGGAGGCGGCCGAGGCTGAGGAGCAGCGCCAGAAGCGGATGGAGGATGCGAGGGAGGAACAGGAGAGGTACCGCCAGACGGTGGCGGACTCCGCCAACGAGCAGGTGGCCTCCTTCCTCAGGCTGAAACGGACATGGGAGAGCCTCGGAGACAGTTTCGACAAGAAGCGGAGGTTCATCACCGACACCAAGGAGGAATGGAACAGGCTCGGCAAGGAGATCGGCACCGTCAACGACATGGAGCTGATTTTCCGTGACCACACCAAGGACATGCTCAACGCTATCGTCATACGCGCCGAGCTCAAGGCTTACGAGACCCGCATACAGTCGGTTGCCGACCGCATGGTCTCGGACATAGAGAAGAACAAGACCTTCAGATATACCCCTGTCAAGGCGGGTCGTGTATCCGGCTATGGCCAAGGGTACGGGCTGACCGGCTATATGGCATTTCAGGAGCTGACCCCGGAAGAACGTGCCGCCGCAGGCTCCCACTACACCACGGAAGACTCCGGGTCCCACGGCATGACCTACATCGACGAGGAGGGTGCCCGTATCATAAACGAAATGCGCCGGGCGGCAGGCAACCAGACCGCGCTTGACAGGCAAGAGGAGGCACGTCAGGCAGCCGAAGCCCAAATCAACGGTTACGTCGACGACATGGCGAGGCTCAACAAAGAGCTGGATGCCCTGATGGAGGGGATGCCCGGGAAAACCGTGGATCCTGAGAACGGGGGCAGTCCGCGCGGCTCCTCCCCACGCGGAGGGAATGACAACCGGGTGGCCAACGAGAGGAAGGTCGCCGACGAGCTGCGCAAGCTCCGGTGGGAGAACGAGCAGGAGGAGATAAACCAGCTTGCCGACGGGGCCGAGCGGCGACGTCGCCAGATCGCCCTCGATTACGAGAAGGAACTGGCGGAAATAGAGCAGCGCAAGGCATCTTTCGCCGCGCTCAACAACGAGACCGGAGCCGGGGACGTCAACGCCGAAGGCCTGACCGAGGAGCAGCAGAAGGAAATCGACCGCGCCTGTGAGCTCGCGGTCACCAGCCGCGACAAATCCCTGCAGGAAATGCGTGCGCTTGAGGCACAGCACATGCGGGAATACCTGAAGGAATACGGCACCTACCAGCAGCGTAGGCTTGCCCTGTCTGAGGAATATGACCGCAAGATTGCCGAAGCCTCCGACCAGTGGGAGAGGAAATCCCTGGAGAAGGAGAAAGCCTCCGCGCTCCAGAACCTCGAAATAGAAGCCATTAAACAGTCGGTGGACTGGGGAAGTGTCTTCGGGGACTTCGGTACGATGTTCCGAGACCAGCTCGAACCCACGATCGAAAAGCTCAAGGCGATTTCCCGGACGGAGGAATTCCGGGAGACTGACCTTGAGGACCAGCAGACCCTATACGAACTGATCGCCAAGCTCGAGGAGGCGAACACTTCCTGGGACAACGGCATCTTCAAGAAGCTCGGCGACGACCTCACCTCGTACCAGACGGCCATGCGTGGTTATATCGACGCGCAGGATAAGGAACGTGCCGCCACAGAAGCTTTGGCCGGGGCCAAGGAGAGGCTCGCCAAGGCGGAGGAATCCGGTGACATCGCCGGGATAGAGGCCGCCAAGGCTGATGTCCAGACCGCCACGGACAACCTGACGGAGGCATCCGTGAAAGTGCAGGAGTTCGGAGCCGACGTGCAGGACGCGTCCAACAGCCTCCAGACCTCCACAACGAAGGTGAACAACATGTTCAACACCCTCGTGTCAAGTCTGTCCGGGCTGAAATCCAGCACCCTCCAGGGGGTCGGGGAAAGCCTCATGGGGCTTGACAAGCTGTTCAACAACAGCGCGGTCACCAACGCTGTCGGAGGAGCCCTCTCCAAAGGTCTCTCGAAGTTGCTGGGCAATTCCAGCATTGGCAAAAGTGTCGCGGAAGCCCTCGGCAACAGCGGCTTGATTGGTCCCATAATCTCGGCGGTGCTCTCCATTCTGGACATACTCAAAGATGGCATTGCCCCATTGATAACAAACCTGACGGACACAGTTCTTGGAGCGGTTTCCGGAATCATAGAGAATCTGAACGTGATAAACCTTGGCAAGCAGGTAGGAAAATCACTATATGACAATGTCACCGGTGTCCTCACGGGAATCCTTGACAAAATCACGTTCGGCCACTCCTTCAAATGGTTCAACTCCAGTAACGAGAAGGAGGTCCAGGAGGCCATCGACAAGCTGACCGAGCGCAACACCGCCCTGCAGGGAGCCATCGAAAAGCTCACTGACGAGATAAAGGCCGGAAAGGGCTCCAAGAGCGTGGAGGCGTACCGGGAAGCGCGTGACCTGCAGGAACAGCGCAACGCCAATTATCTGGCGATGGCCCAGGAACAGGCCAGGTACCATGACTCGCACCACAGCTTCAACTACTATTGGGAAGGGTTCACCCCGGAACAGATCGCGCGCCTCAGCGCCCAGATGGGCCGTCAGTGGGACGGGAGCCTGTGGAGCCTCTCGCCGGAGGAGATGGCGATGCTGCGCGAGAACGCCGACATGTGGCAGCAGATACTCCAGACCGGCAAGGGTGGCTACGGGGAACAGGTGGCGGTGAAGCTGGAGGAATACATCGCGCAGGCCGGCAAGCTCGAGGAACTGACCACACAGCTCTACGAGGGGCTGACCGGGATGACGTTCGATTCCATGTACAGCAGCTTCATCGACCGGCTGATGGACATGGACACGGCCGCCGAGGACTTCGCCGACAACATAAGCGAATACTTCATGCGTGCTATGCTCTCCAACAAAATCGGGGAACTGTTCTACGATGAGCTGGAGGGATGGTGGAGGAAGTTCGGGGAAGCGATGGAGTCCGGTGGCCTCGACGAGCAGGAGATGGCCGCGCTGTCAGAGGAGTACATGGGATTTGTCGAGGAGGCCATAAAGCTGCGTGACTCCCTGGCCGCCGCCACCGGCTACGGCCAGGGGGATTCCGGCGGCTCCGGCCAGTCGGGAAGAGCCGGGAGTTTCAACGCGATGAGCCAGGACCAGGGCACCAAATTGGAAGGGCTGTTTGTCTCGGCGCAGGGACATCTGGCGAACATCGACATCGCGATGGAGGATGTGGCCGCCAAGATGAGCGCGGCGGAAAACTATCTTGCCCGGATCGCGGAGAACACGAAGGCCAACGCAGCCTCGGCGGAGGAGATAAAAGAGCTATTGTTGAAGATTGCCAAGGACGGCATAAAAATGAGATGACGATGGACGAGCTTAAAGGACTTCTGATAATCAACGGGACGGACATCTGGACCACCTTCGGGGCGTTCCTGGTCGAGGAGAAGAGAGGCGGCCGGGAGAACCTCACCGCCATAATGACACCCTCGAAGGCCAAGAGCCATGTCGGGGTCAACATCCGCGAGCGCGACGGTGTCAAATACTCGGCCATCCTTGATGCCCGCAACGACGAGAGGGACGTGACCCTCCATTTCGCGCTGTTCGCCCGGACAAAGGATGAGTGGCTGCGACGTTACCGCGACTTCATCACTTTCCTCAAGAAGGGAAAGGATGGATGGCTGTCGGTGAATCTGCCCGAGCTGGACCTGACAATGCGGATGTTCTATGTCGACTGCGGCAGTTACAAGCCCCTCACATACCTTTGGAAGGAGGGTGTCCAGGCCAGCCGTTTCAAGATAAGGTTCAGGGAGCCGGAGCCTTCACTCTGATTAATCCAAAACACCATTCAAACATCATTCAAACACCGTTCGGAGATGCTTATCACGATGCTGGACAAGTCGGGCCGCCCAAAGGCGGAAATCTCGCCTGACGACAATTCCACCCAGACCAAGGAGATACAGGGCGACAACGTCCTGGCGTTGTCGTTCACCCATCACGACCATATCACCCTCGACGTGGACGACCGGGTGGATTACCTGGGGGAACGGTACTGGCTGTGCGAGAAATACCGTCCCAGACAGAAGTCCACCCGCGAATGGGCGTATGACATCAAGCTGTACGGGGTGGAGAGCTTGCTGAGGAACATCCTTGTCATAAAGATGGTCGACGGGGAGGATGAGCCGGTGTTCACGCTGACAGCCCCTCCCCGGGAGCATGTGGCAATGATTGTCCGCTGCCTGAACGAGGGTATGGGGGACATCACCGACTGGAAGGCGGGTCGTGTCGACGGGACCGGGAACATCGTCATCGACTATTTCGGCAAATACTGCGACGAGGCTCTCAAGGAGATAGCCGAGAAGACCGGGACGGAATGGTGGGTGGATGGACAGACCGTCAACATATGCCGGTGCGAGCACGGCGAGCCGGTCACTCTGGGTCATGACAAGGGGCTTCTCGGGATCGAGCCGGACAGGGCCGACAATGTCAAGTTCTACACCCGCCTTTACCCGGTGGGGAGCAGCCGCAACATCGACCCGGAGAAATACGGGCACTCCCGGCTGCAGCTGCCTGACGGCCGCAAGTATGTCGAGGTCAACGCCGACAAATACGGGCGTGTGGACCATTACGAGGAATCCGCGTTCGAGGAGATATATCCCCGCCGGGTCGGGGTGGTCAGCAGTGTCCGCTCGGAGGAAAAGACAGGGGAGGACGGCAATCCGTTCACTGTCTATTATTTCAAGGATGACGGCATGACATTCGACCCCAACGAGTACGAGCTCCCGGGACGGGTGAAACGCGTCTCTTTCCAGGAAGGGAGCGAACTTGGCGGTCTCGGCACCGAGGAGGACGGGACTTACTTCTTTGAGGTGAACTTCGACAGCAAGACCCGGGAATTCGAGATCATAACCATCTGGCCATACAAGGACAGCGCCCAGCAACTGCCCGGAGGAAACCTGGTGCCGAAACCGGGCGACGAGTACATCCTCTGGAACCTGCGTATGCCTGACGAGTATTACGGCCTCGCCGAGAAGGAGTTCCTGGAGGCTGTAGAGAAATACAACGAGGAGCACGGCCTCGACATCACCGTGTTCAAGTCGCCGACCGACCATGTCTGGATAGAGGACAATGAGGTCGAGCTTTCCATTGGCCGCAGGGTAAGGCTCGAAAGCGGGGAGTATTTCCCTGAGGATGGCTTCCGTGAAAGCCGCATCACAAAGATAACACGCAAGGTAAACCTCCCCTCGTCGATGGAGATAGAGATCGGTGACACGCTTGGACGCTCGGCGAGGCAGAAGTTCACCGACGACATCAATGACGCCCGCAGTTACGCGCGTTTGATGAGTGAGTCAGTGGCGATGCCGGACATCATCCGCATGGGCGACAAGACAACTCCCACCGACAACAACCTGTTCTCCGCGCGCCGGACTCTCGACGAGGCGTTGAGTCGGAAACGTCCCGACCAGGCGCATGGCTTGAAGAGCTTCCTTGACGGTATGGAGGTCGGCGACTTCGCCACGGGCATCAAGGGGGCGCGGGTGACCGCTGCCGGAGATGGGGAAGTGGAGTCGCTGAAAGTGCGCAAGGGAGCCAGCCTGGGGACTGACCTGTCCGTGGGACGGAAAGTCACCGTCGGGAACTACGTCCCAGGTGTGTCCGGGGGCGTGTTCTACGTCGACGAGAACGGGGAGGCCCACATGGAGACGGGCCAGATTACGGTCAACGGGAAACTCCGTGTCAAGGAGATAGAGGTGCAGCAGCGGACATGGGTGGGTGGGGCGCAAATCCTTTCCCCCGCCGGGATGGTCTGTGAGAAGGTGGAGCCGCGCGTCGACAGCCAGGGTGCCGTCACCGGCTGGAAATGCCTGTTCCGGACACAGGCCCCCGACGGACGCAAGGTCTGGAACCAGTTCCGGGTCGGCGACCTCGCCCGCTGCGAGACCTTCGACCTCGTCGACGACGACGGCTACCTCACCAACCGGTACTACTGGCGCATGGTGACCGAGGTGGGCTATGAGACCGACGCGGAGGGGACGCAATGGGGCTACATCCTCCTATCCAACGTGGAGGGCAACTACGACCCGAAAAGTGTCGGCGCGGGGGGTGTCCCGATTCCGGGTGACAGCATCGTCACCATGGGTGTCGCCGGGTCGCTCGGGGACGGCAACGACGACCGCCGCAGCCTCGTCATCCTATCCTCCTGCGGCGAGGGCAGCCCCTACATATACCAGTTCAAGGGAATCAACTCATTCTCGCTGCCCGCGAGCAAGCTGAAGACCCGCATCTCCCCCGGAGGGAACCTCTTCACGGGGCGCTTCCTCGTGGAGGCCGGGGGGCGCGACCCCGAGGACATCACCGACATCATCGACAGGCAGAAGCCCTACTCGCTGCGCCCCTCGGTGCGCTCGGTGCTGGTGTTCCACCACGAGGACGCGGACACCGGGGAGACATTCCCGTCATTCTCCCCGGCGGCCTTCACCTGCGGCCTGTTCAGGTCCTCAGGCACCGGGGAGACAACCAAGGTCGGCTGGGGTTCCCTCCCGCCGGGCATGGAGGTGCGGGCCACCGTGCGCCGTCACGACGCAGAAGCCGGAGCGTCGGTCGACGACCCGGCATACGCCTACCACGGGGAGGTCATACACCCCGAGGAGGACATGCGCTCCGTGACCTTCTCCCTGCTGATTGACGGCCACACAGCCGACGAGGCGGCGGTGAGCGTCCAGACAGACGCCACGGCACTCGCCTCGGAGTACCGCGCCTCGCTTGAGGTCACCGAGAAGGCGATAGAGGCCCAGGCCACCAAGACCAACATCCTGGAGCAGCAGACCGCGAGCCTGCGGGTGACCGCATCCAACATAACCAGCAAGGTGGGCCGGATAAGCGCAAACCTCATCAGGACGACCCCCGGGATGTGGGACAACCCATCCCGGTCGTTCCGCGTCGAGGACGGGGAGGGCGGGTTCCACGCCGAGCAGGCCTCCGACCTCGACTCCGTCTGGCAGACGTTCCGCTGTCCCATGGACACCTCGCGTTTCAAGCCGTCCACCGACTACATCCTGTCGCTTGACGCCCGTTTCCAGACCGAGGACGAGGAGTCGGTGGTCTCCCAGGGTAAGATGGCGTTCCGCGCCTCGGTGTCCGACGCGATCCAGCAGGTCTTCCTCTGCCCGTGGGCAGTCCCGGACGTGACCACTTACACCCCCGGCGAGGAGACGCCGCTGCGGTTCCGCCTGCGGACACCCGCCGTGCTGCCCACCCGGAAGATGTTCCTCCAGTTCATCATCCGCGACTGGGAGGACCGCACCGAGCCGATAGGCCTCTCATTCCTCCGGATAAAGCTGGAGGAGGGGACTGTGGCCACCCCGTGGGTGGCCGCCGACAAGGACCTTGAGAGCATCATCGACCAGCAGGCCGGACAGATAGCACTGTCGGTCAAGGTCGACGGCGAGGAACGCGCCGGGATGACGCTCGACCAGGAGGAGGGCATCACGATCCAGGCCGACAAGGTCAGGATAAAGAACGGCGACCTGCTGGCCGCGCTGTTCATCAACGGCATACTCAACGCCGACCTCATAGAGGTCAACAGGTTCGCCACCAAGGCCGACGGGAAGACACGCGTGACCATCGGGGAGTTCGACGACCCGTTCATCCGCTTCTACCACGATGACGGCGTGACCCTCGCCCTCAAGCTCGGGCTGGACTATGTCAGCCTCGAGGAGGGCGCGACCGTGACACCGTCGTTGTCCCCCTCCGCCGACGAGGCCGGGGATGGAGACACGGCCCGCGCCGCCGTGCAGGACGCGACCGTGATTCCCATATTCAGGAAAGGGAAACCGGCGGTGGCCCAGGTGTTCGACGAGGAGGGCGTGCTGACCTGGGTGCTGTTCCTCGACGGGCCGGTCACCCCCGACACGCAGCCCTACTCCTGGCGGACATACTCCCTTGTCAGGGAGACCGCGGCCAACCAGGCGGCCATCAGGCGCAGGGACACGCTGAAAGCGGAGGAATACTGGCAGTTCAAGGTCAGGGACGGCGTGTCAGGCGATTACACCCAGTACCGCAACAAGCTCTTCACGAGGAAGATGTCAGACACGGACTTCACCGCCGCCGCGTATTACTACGCCCCGGACGGGCGGTACTTCTTCCCGGCCCCGGAGCTGCGGCCCGCGACCGTCACCAACCCGCAGGAGGTCTGGATTCGCAGGTATCACGACGTGAAGTCCGGAGTCCTGTCATCAACCGGAAGCATAACCCTCGAAAACTGAGACATATGGGAAAACCGACAGACATACCGGTATATTACAAAAGCGACTTCGACTTCATTCTGCAGGTTTTTGACAAGACGGGCAAGGAAGTCTTTGTGGGGGATATGGATTTCATAGCCAGTTTCCGTACCTTTTCGCTGACGCGGCCCTTCGTGGCCTCCCGCGAAAGAGGGCAGCTGAGCAATTGCTTCATTGAGCCGGACGGCCGCCTCCATGTGGTGGCCAAAGACCACGGACTGCCTCCTGGACAACTGAAATGCGAGCTTCTGGTAAAGATACCCGACAGCATATACCCCGACGGTATGCGCAAGGACTTCACGCCCGGCCCTGTCGGGATATGCCTGACCGAGGATGCTGGGGAACCGGCCATGCCGCTGAAAGCCCGTCTCACGACAATATGGGTGAATGCCGGGACAAATGGCACGCTCCCTTTCGTGTTCGAGGAGAAACACAAGGACTCCGATATGGAGACTGTTTACTATGACCGGGGTACAGGCGTGTTCTATCGGGGCGGAGAGGTTATTCCGGCGTCAGAGGGAACTTACAACGAGACTGCCATTGATGGTATGACCCGGGCTTCCACAACTTCCGAGTTCCGGTGCGGCCAGACCGTCTACCGGCATACCGGCAGGGAACTTGTCAACACAGCCATAGAACGTAATCCCAATCAGCGTCTTGTCCGGCGTCCCCCGTCGATAAACGCCCATCCGGGACTCGCATACGCAGACCGTGGAATAATACGTCTACCGCAACCTGGTCCCAACGCCGGGGATTCCATAGAGATTTCTCTTGCAGGATTATATTGGCAGGAGAACGGCTCAAGTGAGACGCAGCCTTTGAGTGATTTACCCATCCATACTTACACTGACAAGATTTCTTGTGACCTGACGGTGGAGAAGGAGGGTGACAAGGTCGTGGTGACCCGCACAGCCAACTGCTATGGTTTTCCCCGCGTCTCTCATCTTTGGATTGAACTCCTATCAATCGATGAACAAGATGGCTACATCGGTGTCCGGTACGACTCATCAGGCAGAAAAATATTCTACCGGGGCCACAAGCACTTTCCTTCCGCCAAATATAAGGTGAATCAAAGATTTTTTGTGTCGGAGATACAACGCCTTTTGAGGTTTTACAAGGACGAACGTGGTTTCAAGGGCTGCAGTCTCGCATATGTCGGGAAGGGCCTGCGTGTGCAGATGCAGGTGTGGACCAAGACAAAGGTCAGATATCGTTCGATCGATTACGGTTACTACGATGATAACGGAATCACCCATAAATACCAATGGCATTGGAAAGACGCGGATGGTGTGTCTTTCCGTCGGAAGACCGGCCTTGTCAGGGTCAGGAAACGGGTCATAAAAGGGGCGTGGTCTGACTGGTGTTATTTCCATGTGTCGCCGTTCATCCGCGGGAACGTTGCCGAGAGCCGACAGAAAAGGACATAAAAAAAGCCCAACTAACGTGCTTCCATCAACCCAACCCGGGTAGAGTATAGCGCTTAAGCAGGGCTGACACAAAGGTATGAATAATTTTCAAATTACCAAAACAAAATGAATGAAAATACAGCAGGCCTCGGCACAAAATGGTTCAAGCATAAAACCAAGGAGCATGATGTCACACTTGCGGACATCGGGCGCAGGCTTGATGACCTGTCAGACACCATCAGCTCCAAGCAGGACGCGCTGGAGACATCCCCCGACCTGACGCTCACTGACGGCCACATCCTGTCCCTCACAGACCTCGCTAAGGCACATCTGTTCTGCGACCTGTTCAACCAGGCGGCAGGCGAACACGGCCACGCCGAGGTGGTGGACGGAGTCTTCTCCTGCATGCTTAACGGACTTGAGCTGACCTACGGGGAGGCGGTGGAGATTTATATGGCGGGAGGGCCGGACAGCATCGCCTGCGCCGGGAAATACGCGATGACGCATATAAGGACGCATCTTCCCCCGAGGCTTTACTCCGGCAACAACTACACCGCTGCCCCTAAAATCAACGGCAACTTCATGTTCTACCGCATGGACGACCTCGAAGTGGCCAACCTGAGCGGACTCGGGGTCGAGTCAGTGTACAGCATGTTCCAATATTGCCCCAAGCTCCGCGAGATAATCGGCGTGTTCTCCATGCTCGACACCCGTGGCGAGCGCAGCAACATGTTCGCCCATTGTCCTGAACTTGTCGAGTTCAGGGTGATGCAGATGAACAAGGACATGAGCCTCGAACACTCCCCGAAAATATCGTTAGCCACATTCGAGTACATGGTGCGACACCGTATGGCCCTCACCAGCGTGCCGCCGTTCACCCTCACCGTCCACCCCGATGTCTACGCCAAGCTCACCGGCGACACCACCAACGAGGCTGCCGCCGCCCTTACGGAGGAGGAGCTGGCCAAGTGGGGGCAGCTGCTGTCGGACGCGGCTGAGAAAGAAATCACATTCACCATACCAAGCTGACAACCACAATGGAGACAAGAGAACTGACAAACGGAATGATTGAGCTGGTGGCCGGCCCCGGGAAATGGCTGCGCCTGAAAGACTCCGGCACATACGCCCCGAGGGTCCCCGTGAGGCCCGGGGAAGCGGCGCGGTGGGAGGAGGTGGAGTCCCGGCCGTCCTACTCCGAGACCGAGTACAAGGCGAAGGTGGAGGAGCTGATACGCGAACGCTACACTGTGTCCGACGAGTTCGCCCTGATAAACAACGTGATGACAGCCCCCACCGAGGCCACGCGGGAGGAATACGCCCGCTACCAGCAGTACCGCGAGGAATGCAAACGCCGCGCCAAGGAGACGCTGGCCGCACAAGCAAGCGACAGAAAGGAGGTGGGAGATGGCAACTTTGAGAACCTGATTCCCTTCATCCTGCATTTCGAGGTGGGGCTGCCGACGGAACACCTCTCCCTGCCCCCTGAGAAGATGTTCGCCAAGGCAAAGGAGATGAAGAACGCCTACGCGGTCGTGGCCGGGGACGCGGGAGGCCCGACCATGTGCGGTGTCACCCTCTCGACATATGCTGCCTACCGCCGCCACAAGGGTATCATCTCGACCACCACCTCCCACCTCAAAGGGATGCCATACGCCGACTGGCTCGACATCCTCAAAGGCATGTTCTGGGACAAGTGGCAAGCTGACCGAATTAACGACCAGTCGGTGGCCAATATGCTCGTGGATTTCGTGTGGCATTCAGGCACGAACGGCATAAAGGTGCCACAGCGGACGCTCGGGGTGACGGCTGACGGGGTTGTCGGCCCCGCGACACTTTCGGCGGTCAACAAGGCCGATTCCCGCGCATTATTCGCCAAACTCAAAACCGCCCGTCTGGATTTCCTTGAGGGAATCGTCAGGCGCAATCCCTCGCAGGCAAAGTTCCTCAAAGGCTGGCGTAACCGCGTCAATGCAATTGTCTATGGAGGATTCAACTATGGATAAGCCCTGACTTTATAGTCAACAAAAACATCACCCCATCTTCCTGTAGTTAGAATGCGTGGGGTGATGTTTTATGATACGTTTCGTTTTGTATTAGGTATCACTTCGTTTTAAAGTCCGGTAACATTTCGTTTTGCGGATTATACACAACTACATATTCCTATTCCATAGAAAAAATCTTGGGCTTCTTGAAATTTTGCCTGAATAACACTATCTGGTATATCTAAATCTCTAAGCAACTTAATTTGCTTTGAGATATTACATTTAGAAAGACTCAATTCGTCATCATCATTTAACTTATCTCCGCGCGTAAATTGAAGATTACCTGCTGATAGCATCTTAATAGCTGCTTCGTAATCAACATATTTATATACAATGGGATATTGATTTGTTTCAGCCACTAAGTGACGCATGTATGATTTAACAACTTCCAAATCAATTTCAGTACGCATTATTTTTTCTTCCTTTTTATCGGGGGTTGATAGGTGCTTACCAAATCTTCCCATCGAGGAATTGTGATGTCAATGCCATAGAAAGATTTGTATGCTTCAGAGACTTTTTTACGCCATCCTTTTGAAAGTTCATGAGTATCGGCATAGCTGAAAAGGGTTTCCTCAATCGCAGACAGATAATGCTCTAAAGATGCAAACATAGGAAACCGAGAACGATTCCCAAACCACTTGGCAGGACGAATTTTGTGTATAACTTTATTCTTGTATTGAACATTGAGTGGCCAACCGTCCATTGAACGACAAATTTCCCACACATTCTTTAGCCATAGGTCTCGGATTGAGACAATCCCATCAGCATTCATACTATAACCGAAAATGAGATACTTGGTATGAAGCATAAAGGGATTTTCAACAATCTCACGTGCATAAGCCTTGAAATCTGCAATGTCAAAACCGGGGGATGCTGAATAATTAAATGCTTTTACTTCAAGCAAGTCTACCGTATGGTTATCAGGATTAAGAAAAATGTCAGGTGGCATTTGAGTGTTCGGATTACAGTCAAATGCTATGTTGTTTTTCTTGAGCCATCCTTCGAGCCATTCCTGAATGATGTTGCCGACAACATCCTTTTGTTTTACAATGATGTTGACATCGCCGAGATAGAAGCGAATTTGCCCCTCCACGGTTTTTATTTTATCAACATTAAGAAGTCTATTGTAAACTTCTTTTGCTGTTAGTCTGAGTGGTAGTTGATTATCCATTAGTGCTGTTTATTGCATTAATTAAACGTGCGGCAACTGCCCTAATTACAGGAACAACCACAGTATTACCCAAGAGATCGAATCCGTCTTTTTCAGAGACATTGAGTTGCATGGTTTCGGGGTAGCCAAATAACCTAAGTCCCTCACGTAAAGTTAGACGACGTAAGCCTCCATTATCAGCAACATATAGTTTTTGCATATCCATAGCTACTAAAGTAGGTGCAATCTCATCAGGACCCATAACCTTGCTTATTTCAAAACTGAGCTTACCTGCGACTATATTATACCCTTTGGGGAGGGAGGTGTCATGCTCTCTTACTGTTGTGGCAGTTCCAAATAAATCGGTTTTAGTTTTCTTCTGTTTAGGGTGTTCAAATTTCAGATAACCTTTTTTTGTCAAATCATCAAGCATCACTTGGAGATTTGGATGAGAGTAGAATGTGGAAATTTGTTTTGCAGTAAGAGGCATACCATCCATCCACTCTATTCCTATTTCTTCCGCCCATTTTTTCTTGCGTCTTTCACGAAGAATACAATTGAGCAATTCTTTTTGTTCTTTAGACACAGGACCTTTAATCTCTATGTCCCATGAATGAATATTGGTATCACCTCCGCGTTTGTCCTTTATTGATTTACCATATAACTCTTCTATTTCGAAATGACGAAGCAGCAACTTGATAAATGGACTATCAATAGTAGGCTTTCCAGATTCAAGAATATCACCTACTGTTTTTGTCGATTTAGGGAAGTCTGTTAAATTCGGTTTCTCAATAAATGTTCCAACAATATAAATTCTTTTCCTCTCCTGAGGAACGCCGAATTGAGAGGAATTTAGTACCTTGTACTCAACTTTATATCCCAAATCAAGCAATTTTGATATAATGACGTTAAGAGTTCTCCCACCATCATGATTAACAAGTCCCTCTACGTTTTCCAGAATAAAGCCTTGAGGTTTTTTAGCTCGTAAGATACGCTCCACCTCAAAAAACAGTGTGCCTCTGGTATCTGCAAAGCCCTGCCTTTTGCCTGCTGAAGAAAATGCTTGACAAGGGAATCCAGCACAGAGGATATCAAAATCCGGAACATCATCAACTGATAACTGCGTAACATCACCAACCATATTCTCTTGTGGATAATTGTCTTGCAAGACTTTTACTGCATACGGTTTGATTTCTGACGTCAACACGCAATAAGGCGTATAACCGGCTTCTTCCAAAGCCTGAGACAAGCCTGTGCGTATTCCACCAATTCCGGCGAATAAGTCAATAAATCTAACTGTTTTGTCAAGCATACAGCCAACAAGAAAGAAACTCCTCCATAGGCTGACAGGCGACCAAACCTTTTGCAACTACGAAAGAGTTTCTAATATATGGTAAATGTATTAATTACATTTGGGTGGTCTTTGTCAGCGCAAATTGCGATGGAGTGCAAAGTTACGAAAAATCTTTAAATTGGCAGCTATTCTGCCGAGAGAATTTATCTACAAGAAATGGAGAATGGGAACAAAGAGGCAACGGTATGGACTAATGAAGCGAGAAAAGAAGCAAATCGGCGCAGTTAAAAATCTCTAACGGATGACAATTATTTCAAATCCATTTGCTCTTGCTTGTCGACATCTTCCCCAGAAGTACACTATTAGTACACTGCAATCTGTAGATATTGCTGATAATCAGGATAGTTAAGGGCGTATATGAAAATTTTCCAGATTTCTGATGGTCAAGAAAGAGCGTCGAGTAAACGCTTCCAAATAAAATGTCTGCCGACACTCCCGCATAGCCCATAACCGGACTTCTGCGAGGCGGTCTGCGACCGCAAAGTTAGCAATAAATCCCGATATTTTGAATCGATTATGTTGAAAAACATAATCGAGTATCTTAAAAATATTGCCACCGAGGACGGCTCTTGCTTCTCTCGGTGGCGTTGGGTTAGATTCCGTGGGATATTCCCATGCGTTGGGAGTGCCCGTAGTTGAGCTTGAACATCGACATCGCTTCCTGATTGGTCAGCGTGGGATGTGAGCGGCGAAAGCGTTTGAAAGCTTCTTTGTCGAAACCACTCAGCCCGTTGTAGAACGCCTCATATTCGGGATGCGCTCCCGGAACGAAAGGCATTCCGCCGCCTGTCATTATGTCGAGGTTGTAACGTGAAACATCGGGCTGCTTCGTGTCGGGGTTAAATCTGATATAAGCGTCGCCCACATGGATGGTGTAGCCTTGGACATATAGCCGCTGTTGCTCCGGAGTAATTTCGATGTTTCCAAACGTAGTCGGCGCGACAGGTGAACCGTCAAGATACACCCACTGATTGTTGGGGTCAATGGTTGTGGCCATGTGCTGACGCTCTGCCTGAGCTGAACGTCGGTCTAACTCCTTGAGCACGTTATTGGGAGTGAAACGCTTGCCGATCTTGGAGGCAACAAAAGAATGATTGCCTTTCTTGTAAATGAGGGTCTTCATCTTTTGTTCCGGGGTCTTGTCGCGCAATACTTCTACTTGAATACCTCTGTCTTTCATTTTTGCCATGAAGGTGCCGACATCTTTTACTGATGGATCATTCAACACCTCGTTGGCAATCTGACGAATCTCAACTTTACTCCGTTCAGAACCGCGCAGTTTTTCAGGGTCGAGCGAAAGACTATCGGTCCCCATAGTGAGATTATGGCGTCGGGTGATATCAAGACACACAGCTTTGTTTCGGTAACGGTTGGTCGCCGATTTGATAATCTTGCCGTCATAATCCACACGGCTGAACATGATGTGACAGTGAGGATGAGGTTTGTCGGTATGCCTGACAATTATGTACGGAGTGTTGGTTATGCCCATTTTCTCCATATATTCCTCCGCAATTTTAAGCATATAATCATCGGTCAGCCTGTCGCTGTCTTTAGGCGAAAAACCGAGGGATATATGACCGCATGGCTCCTTGATTTTAGACCTTGACAATGCCGGACGCTCCATATCTCTAACGGCGGTTTTGCGCCAGCCATCTTCACCGATATTCAACCGAAGGCCGTCGCTTCCGAGTACCTCCCAGATTTGTTTTTCTTTCGGCAAATTATCCTGTTTTATACGGGTGATGTAGTCAAGACAACCTCCAAACGAACTGCCGCTACTGATTTTCCCAATCATAATTTAGGACTTAATTTCGTTGAAACGGTCGATGATAGCGTCAAGCCCTCTAAGGATCCTCATTGCCTCGTTAGCGACGCTCCAGCATTTCCCGGCGTTGCAGGCTTTGGCGATCTGGTTGATGTTGTTCCGCTCCCTCAACAGTTCTCGGAGCAGCTCTTGCTGCTCCGGCGTTACACGCTCTACAATCTCGGTGCTGAGAATACAGTCGCGTCCGAAAGTAGAGAAGCTTGTGTAACCGGCTTTTTCCATACGCTTACGCGCTATGGCAAGGTCGTTGCAAGAGAACTTTATGCTCTTCACAAGGGTACGGATGTCCATTACATCCTTATTGTCGTATCCCGAATATGGGAGTGATTTAAGCTTCTTTCTCATGTTGATTACAATGATTAAGTGACTAAAGTGGTTATAGTGAAAATGGAGGGGGAGGTTTTGAGCTGCGCGAAAGGCTCAGGTATTACCTTAGCCTAAACTCGCTCCCCCTCCATTATCATTCCGGTGGTTGCCGCTTAGGGCGGCAAGTTCCGCTGCGATTAAAGGGTTGCGCCTCTTTGATGCTGACTGTCGATTTGACCTGTCGGCGAATCAGTCAAGGTCTGCCCAGCCCTCGGTGTCAGGCTCGATGATGTTTAGAATCTCCATAAGTAGATTGTTGACAAGATATGTAGGACAAGCGCGGTAATCGCCGGAACGTGCGCAGATGCGGTACAGCCTCTTGATAAGGTTTGCGGAGATGGTTATCGGCTTGCCTCCCTTGGTGTCGGTCTTGACCAGATAGGCATCATGGAATTCCTGTCTTGATGCACGGCGCATCTTGGCACTGATACGGGTGGCTTTGCCCGTGACCGCAGGGGTGTCAGCGACATTGGGTTGGGCGTCAGCTTTATCGGTAGTAGTCATTGTAGAGGTATCAGTAGTTTTAATGACTTCGGTCGGTACACCAATATCGTTCACTGTCTCCACAGGGGCAGTGAGATCTGTTCCTTTTTGATGTAATAGTGATTCCGTTTGTGTGGGATTACTCGTGGATGCTGTCTTAATCGTTGGCATATCTTCCGATGCTGTGACGTTCTGTTGCGAGGAATTTCCCATTTCAGTCATTATAGTGACTTGGTCACTATCTGGCTTTGATGATTTGGAATCCGATGTACCACGAGATTTTCTTCTCTTTGTCGTGTTGGCGTAGTAAGCCTTACGTGCAGTTTCTTGTTCCTCTTTACGCTCGGCAGCGAGCTTTTTGACTTCTTCACCATATTCCGAAACGAACGCATCAAGGTCTTCGGGTTCCCATCTGACAAGTCCGGCATTAAGTTTCATGCCGGGTAACGGCGGAAGTTTATCCATGAAGTTCCATAGGATTGAGTATTCACTGATTCGTGCGTTTATCTTCCGCTCCATTTCTTCTGCTGCACGCATCTTCTCTTCTTCTCTTTGAAGAAATGCATCTGTATCGAAAGTGGTTTTTCCTTTCTTTGCGGTTGGTTGGGAGTTGTCTTTTCTTTCTGCGTATTGACGCACCTCGGATTCTGTGCCGATAATTGTAGGCTTGGCAAACCTATTTGGATTTGATGTTGCCATATCATGGGGTTTATGGTCGATGGGAGAAAAAGTCCCGACGACCGGGTGAAATGTTGAATTTGATAAACTGATGAATCGAGAGTGAATTGACGTGAGATTCAATGTGTTATCCATTCATCAGCATTTCATCATTACTTTATGGGCAGTTAGAAGAACATCATCGGCGAGAGACAAAGAGAACTGTTTTCTCTCGGTGCCTTATTTTTCTTTTCATTGCTTTTCATCCTATGATGAAATATTGATGAATGACCGATGAAAAGAAAAAGCACTGAGAAACAATATTGTATCCATCTTTTCATCAGTTCATCAAAATTCAACGAGAAAAAAATTATAAATTCTCTAACATCTGCCGGGTAACAGTGTAAAACCGCCAGACTTTGCGGGTCTCGACGTATGCCGGTTCGCTGACAGACACCCCAATCTGATAGGTGGTGTATGACAGCGAATTTGGCGCGGGGCTGAGTTTCCAACAGTCCTGTACGACTTTTCTCAGTGCCGTGCGGTCGGTCTTGACGCGCTGGTAGTCGAACAGATTGAGGACGTCGTTGAAGCAGAAATAAACGGTATCCACGTTCATACTCGCCATGATGTCGAGCAGCAGTTCGGCGAGTTCCAGCTCCACACGGTTGCGGTTGGCACGGATGATTTTCTGTAAAGCATCGGTGTCAATCATCGCAGGGTCGAACCACATCCGGCTTTCTTCGGCGGTTGACAACTGCCGATAGGTCATGGCGTGGAGAAATGCCGGTATCTCATAGCTGATTTTCTCCATAAACGTGGTGTCGTCGGTTGTTAGTTTCGGAATCTTCCGCACCCAGTAGCGGGTCTCGCCGGGGTCGATGACTACGGGTAGATACTCGTTGTTGGAACACAGCACGAACTTGGCGAAGAAACTTACCTCCTCGCGGTCGCGTCCTTTGGCTTCCATCTTGTAGTTGTACGTTGTGCTGAGATTCTTAAGACGCTCGGAGTCCTCGCGCTTGTTGAGCAGCACCTCGTCAACCACGATTATGAGTTTGCCGTTCCAGTCGTCGTTGAACTGACTGCGGAAGTTCTCGTTGGTGTTGAACGTGACATTCGTTTCAAAGAGCAGTTTGAGGAAATTGAGGAAAGTGGATTTGCCGGTATTGCGCTCCTCCGACACCAACAGCAGAATCGGGAGTTTCTGCAACGGCATAGTGTAGAGGATTTGCAGATAGTCGAGGCCGAGGTCATATTGGTCGCCGAAGATATGGCGCACAAGCGATTCGATGCACTGCCATTCCCCTTCGGAGGGAATATGGCTTAGCGGTGAATACTTGTTCTTGAAGTTGCCGACCACGGGCTGATAGTCGAGATGCGAGGGGACACAGCAGAAGCCGTCGTATTTGGGTACATTGGCAAGAAAGTCCTTGCCATAGTCCTGACGTATCGCCTCGATTGTCCACGGGATGCTGCGCTCTATCAGTTGCCCGGCGGCATTTGGCTGTCGGACAATTTTGTAGTAGGTGGTGCCGATGCGTTCAAAACGGTCGTCGGCTTCCGGGATAAGAGTTGTTTCGTCCATAGTCTCAGTCTGCATTGCGGGATTCTATGATGGCTCTTACGTCACGCTGGCTGTATCGGGTACAGCCGTTCACCTTGAAGGAGCGCAGTTTACCGGCACGTGCCATGTTGAATACGGTTGTCTCGCACACGCCGAGTTGTTCGGCGACTTCCTTTCTGGTGAGGGGACGCTCTTTCTCGGCATCCATATACACTGGGAGGATTCGCTCGCGTGTGGCTTCGATCGTGTCCACCATAAGCTGATGGAGGTCAGAAAGGTGAACAGTGAGGAGAATATTGGGAGAATCAGGGTCTGACATCGACACCTGAAGGAGGTCGTAAAGACTTGCTTTCATCTGGGGGGGAATGAAATTAAATTATATCACCGGGTTACTTGCATCACCTACTGCCCCGGCGACGATTAAGGCAGTGGCGAGGTGTCCCCGAAAGGACATAGAAGGGGCTGTCGGCCATGTTTCGCTAAAGCCGACGGTTGTCGCTGCCGACCGTTCAAGGTCAGCGCAAGGCGTAGCTTGCCCTTTCCCATGCCGCGCGGATTGGCATCGGCATGAGTGGTATCCGTCCCGGATATGGGCGGATACAATGGCAGCAGTGTCTTACTTTGCAATAAGGTAAGGCATACGCATTTTCTTCTTTTTAATCGATTGTTTTTGACGTACAGATTCTGTACGGGCACAATTATGGCCGTCCTCTCTCTGATCACTGGCTCATTACGGCTCATTTATGGACACACGTCATGCTGCACCGCCTGATAGTCTGTGATTCTCGGTGAGATATGGGTGTCGCAAATGTCGGCCTGTAACGGCTACATGACAGCTCATGGCTGTACCATCTTTCTCCTTCTGCCGTTGTCCCATGCGTTTAATCCGTTGAGCATCGCTTCCTTAAGGCGAGTTGTTGCCGGGTTAAACCGTTGCGGTACGTTCCGCATTCAACAGCAGGTTCTTCATAGTGATTCCGGAATCCTTGTTCCGGCCTTCTGATTGTGGTACCTCTTTCTATTTTCGTTGCTGCAATATAGTGCTTTGCATCCGTCCGGGAGCATCGTTCCATTTCCGGGCTATAAAGTTGAACGTGTCGCTTTAGGTATGCGTGGCCCTCAATCGCTACATAAAGATACGAAAAATTTTTGAGGATTCCAAATCTGCACAAATTCCCATCAGCGGAAGACCGTATTGACAACTATCGTGTGTATGATGTAGGTGTGTCAATAGCTGCCATAAGCGTCACGCTTGAATACAGGCACCGGCATCGGTGTAAGTGTCGGGTATGTACCCGCACATCGATTGTTTCGCATAGGTTGCTCATCCGGTTGCGAATTTCAAGCACACACTTTTGGGGTTGTGCGATAGTGTTCGACCCATCGGGATCGAATCTTAGTCCAGCCCACTCTTGGGCCGGGAGGTATGTATGCGGTGAGATAAAGGCGCAACCGTCACGGCAGAGCAGTCTGACGCTCCGCTATGGTTGCAAAATATGCCACCGCAACTTTCCTAACAAAGCTTTGTTCGGGTCAAGCCGAAATCCCGGTGCATAAATTTTGTGGAAAGTGTTAAATTTGCAT